>LLBY010012294.1_pt6 | contig 14217 bp, 12 predicted proteins | sample 1489401 | NCBI WGS metagenome assembly LLBY01 (sample SAMN04092656, study PRJNA295927) | soil metagenome | biome: Soil prokaryotic community; feature: Bulk soil; isolation source: soil from tomato rhizosphere | host: tomato cultivar Hawaii 7996 | place: South Korea | collected 2011-11-01 | reverse complement strand
GGCGGCGTCCCGACGGCGATGAACACGACCTCGGCGCGGCCGATCGCCTCGGCGACGTCGGTGGTGAACGAGAGCCGCTGCTGCTCCTGGTTCCGCTCGACGAGATCCTCGAGCCCCGGCTCGTAGATCGGCAGGACGTTCTGCTTCAGCTGGTCGATCTTGCCGGCGTCGACATCGGCGCAGATGACGTCGTTGCCCGTCTCGGCGAGGCAGGCGCCGACGACGAGCCCGACGTAACCCGTTCCCACGACAGTGATTCGCACGCGATCAGGGGGCGGTGAAGGTCGAAACGTGCACAGCCATTGAACTTAGCTCAATGCAGGCCCCTCGGCAACGGAACGCCTGCCACGAACGCCAGCGAGGCGGAAGGGGTCGCCTTCCGCCTCGCTCTGGACCACCTGGTGCGTGCCGACGTCGCACGCCGTGTGCCGCTCTAGAAGTGCTGCGTGGCGTCGATCGTGAACGTCACGCGCCGGTTACTGGCCGCTCCCGGTTCGTTGTGCGCGGCCCCGGGAATCACCTGACGCGCCGATTGCTTCCCGTACCCGACCGTCTTGAGCTGCCGCTCGGGGAGACCGAACCGCTCGATCATGACGCGGCGCACCGCCTCGGCGCGACGCTCCGACAGCCGGCGGTTGTACTCGACCGAGCCCGCCGGATCGGCGAAGCCCTCGATCGTCACGAGCGCCGTCGGGTAGACGCGCTTGATGACCTCGGCCACCTGCTGCAGCACCTGGTAGTCGGCCTCGCGCACGACGGACGAGTCGAAGCCGAAGTACACCGGAACGATGTAGCGCGAGACGAGCTCGCTCGGCTCCTCGATCTCCACCCGCGAGGCGCGGAGGCTGTCGAGCAGTGGGCGGATTCCCGCCATCTGCTCGGCGATCGCCTGACGAACCGCGCGGTTGATGGCCCCCGTGTCGATCGGCTGCGTGACGACGACGGGCACGACCGGCACGTTCCGCCGCTCCTCGCCCCAGAAGAAGGTGAAGGAGACGTTGTGCGCATCGCCCACCGGATCGTTCTCGAAGAAGCCGGCGCCGCCGTTCTTGTAGTTCCGGAAGGCGTACTCGAGGCGGAACTGTCCGACGTTGACGCCGGCGCCCAACGACAGCCCGGCGCGATTGTCGTCGCCCGTCTGGTAGCCGATGCGGAGCAGCGCGACGCCGTTCATCGTCGCCTCGATGCCGGCGCCAAGGTACGGCTCGTTTCCGTCGGGCACGTTCACCTGGCCGAGGACCTTGGCGTCGAAGATGATCGGCTGCCCGCGGAACAGAAGCGGCGTCTGGAGCAGGTTGCGGTGCCGCAGGAGATCGAACCCGAAGCCGGCGTAGCCGTAGAGCGGCGGGGCGAACCCCCGGAACGCCTCGTCGAAGTTGACGTTGGTGCCCCAGTTGCGGAATCCGACGCCTAACGTGAGGCGGTCGGTGAGCACGCCCGGGAACTGCATGCCGGAGTTGACGCCGATCGAGCCTTCGGTCTGGTCGCCCAGCACCTCCTGGGCGAACACGAGGGTGCCGCCCCAGCGCCACCACGATGCGAGCTGGAGCGCGCCGCCGCCCTCGAGCGCCCACTGGTACGCACGAAAGGTCTCGCCCGTCGGCTCGCCCGCGATGCGGCCGTCCACCGTGCCGGCGTTGAAGACCCGCGCGGCGACGCCGAACGTCGCGATCTCGGTGGGAAAGATCACCGCCGCACCCAGCAGCTGCGTTTGCGCGAAGCGCTGCGCGGCGTTGACGGTGAAGGCGTTGGTCCGGAGGCCGGCGATGCCGGCGGTGTTGTACCAGATCGCCGAGGGATCCCGGTCCACGGCCGCCATGGCTTCGCCGATGCCGACCGCGCGCGGCGAGATCGGCATGCCGAGCATGGTCATGGCGTGGGTGCCGCCGTCCTGATCGCCGCCGGAGAATTGTGCGCTGAGCGGCGTCGCCGAGAGCACGAGCAGGGTCGCGCCGAGAAGCGGGAGTCGGGTGTGCATGCCGGGGGTCCTCATCGGATCACCATGAGCTTGCTGCGCATCTGGCGTGTGGTGCCTTCCTGCACGGCTTCGACGACGACGTAGTACATCCCGCCCGAGACAGCTTCGCCGCGGCCGTTGACGAGGGGCCACGTGAAGCGCACGGCCTGGTCGCCGGGGAACGGTCCCCCGCCCCCACCACCGCCGTCATCGCCGCCGGCGAACACCGTCCCGTTCGCGGCGAACGTGGTGATGCCCATCATGTCGAAGATTCTGAGTTTCCAGGTCGTACCGGGGTCGGCGTTGAAGATGATGACGCCGAGGTCGCCGTTCCGACCGCTGATCGGATTGGTCTCGAAGACGATGTCGCCCGCCGTGGTGACGATCACCGTGAGCGGGATTCGTCGCGAGTCCACGTCGGCACCCTGCACGAGGAGATCTCCCCGGTAGGGACCCGCGAGGAGACCCGTGGGGATGCGCACGGTGACGGTGACGCGTGTGGTATCGCCCAGATCGAGCGTCGTCAGCTGCGCCGGGGAGAAGGTCACGCGCTCCTTCGGAATCCGGAGACCGGTGCCGGAGGTGGCGACGAGATCGGTGGCGTCGAGCCGCACGTTGCTCACCGCGGTGTTCCCGAGGTTGGCCACGCGCACGACGCCGCTCACCGTCTGTCCCGCCCGGCCGCGCATGACGAGCGAGTCGGCGCGCGCGGCGGTGTCGCCCTGGACGATGTCGATCCCACGCTCCGGCAGGACCGTGACCTCCACGAAGACGCCATCGACGCGGAGCGCCTCGCCGTTCGGATTCAGCGCCACGCCGGCGACGGTGTCGCTCACCTCGAACCGTCCGCGATACACCCCGGCGGCGGTTCCCGCGGGGATGTTCACGAAGAACGCGATCTGGTTCTGGAACCCGTTGTTGAGCGGATTCAGGAAGTCCTGCACGACCAGGTTCGAGCGGAGAATGACCTGCGACGGATTGGCGATGTTGACGAAGTCGGTCGTATCGGTGACCGTGAGATTCGAGAAGTTGACGCCGGCCGTGTAGCCGTCGTTGTCGCAGTCCTGCTCGATCGTCGCGGCGTTGACCATGACGAAGATGCCGCGATTCGTGCCGAAGCTGCTCCGTCCAGTGAGGCGCGCGGTGTTGCCCGTGAGCGTGCCGAGGTTGTCGCAGATGTCGAAGTCACCGCCGGCGACCACCTGTGCCTCCCCGCGGAGCGGCAGGGCGAGCAGCATGGCGAGCGCGAGCGCGGCGGCGTGTGACGTTCGCCCGAGCCGGAGCGCCGTCCCGAGTCGTCGAAGAGCGAGTGTGCGCGTCATCGGTTCGGTTCTCTCAAGGAGTGGTGAACGAGCACGCGGCGACCGTCCCCGGCGTATCGGCGGTCCGCGCCGCGACGAGCCCTTCGAGGCCGGCGAGAGCGGCGAAGTCGTTGGCCAGGGCGTGGATCTTGAGCGCCGTCGGGAACGCGAGGCCGTTCTCCGGCGCCCCCGCGATGGCCTGACGAGTGAACGTCTGGCCGCCGTCGCGGGTGATCAGGATGATGCCCCGGATGAGATCCGGCAGGCTTCCCTGCTGATCGATCGTCGTGAACCCGACTACCCAGCCGACCTGGCTGTTGGGGACGAAGTCGGCGCGGACGAAGGTGAAGCTCGTCTTGGCGCCGGTCACGGGATCGACCGTCGTCTGCGGAATGCCCTCCGCGGCGCCGAGCTTGACGACGTTCCCCGTCGTCGCGTCGACGCGGAGGATCACCGAGGAGTCGCCGAGCACCAGCGCGGTCGTGTTGTCGATGAAGCCCGTGCCCTGGAGCGCGAACACGCCGGCGGGGAGTGGCGTCGCGGTGAACGTGGCCCCGCCATCGGTCGAGCGGAACAGGTCACCCTGGAGGAACGACGGTCCGACGGCCAGCGTGACGAGGGCGTTCATCGCGTCGGGCGAGAGCCCGACGTTCGTGAACTGCGCATCGGTGCGAATTCCCGTGGACATCGTGAAGCCGCCGGCCGACGTCCACCGCCGCACGACCGGCCCGGTCTGCTGCCCGCCGATGATCGCGGCGAACTCTCCGGGGTTGGCCCCGCGACGCATGCGCATGGCCGTCGGAATGCCGCCGAACGTGCCGAGCGTCTGGAACGAGAGGGCGCCGTCGATCGAACGCAGCAGCACGCCTTGCGGCGGTCCGCCGGCGAACTGCGTCGCCACCATGAAGACGGTGTCTCCACCGAAGGTGTGCACGTCGCGCGTGAACGCGATGTTCGGCGTCTTGAAGCGCGCCCCGAACGTCGAGCCCCCGTTGTCGGTGCGGAACACCTGCCCCGCCAGCGTGGAGATGTAGCCGACGTCGCGGTCCGCGAAGTTGATCCCGGTGACGAAGTCGTTGGTCGGCGAGTTGAGGAAGCTCCAGCTCACGTCGCTCACGGGGGGCCGCTGCGTCGTGCGCGTGAACGTGACCGGCGTCGAGAACGAGACGCCCTGGAGATCGAGCACGTTCTGCACGCGAATGCCGAGCGGCGTGAGGAACGGCAGTGCGCTTCCCGGCGTGAACGTCAGCGTGTCGCCGGTGGCCGAGAGGTCGAGCGACCCCTCCACCCGCAGGCCGTTGCACAGGTTGGTCACGACGAAGTTCGCCGGATCGACCGCCGTCTGCGCGGAGACGGGACGACTGAAGACCACCCGAATCGGTTCCTGCGTTCCGATGGTGTCGGGCGTGACGATCGTCAGGTCGAGCGGAGTGGCGCCCGGCCCGCCCGGGTCATCATCGCAGGCAGCGCCCGCGAGCAGCACCACCGCGAACCAGAACACACGTCGGCGCGCCGCCGAGTAGTTCCCTCTCACGTGACCACCTCGTCGAAGCAGATAGAGGTTTGCTCTGGGAATGAACGGGTCGAGCCGACGGAGCGGCCCGCCGGAGCGTCGAAGCGGCACGCCCCGAATCAAGGACGACTCAACTCACGTTGCTGCACACGTTCCCGATCGGGGTGAAGCAGGCGCCGAAATTCCCACCCGAGCCGCTCCCCGACGTCGTCGTCTTGCAGTTGTTCGTCATGCTGACGCGGACGTCCGCAGTCTGCTCGAGAATCAGCAGCTGAGGCTTGATGTAAGGCAGACGCTCGTCGCTCATGTCCTCTCCTCGAAAGCGTTACGCCACGACCGGCAGCGCGCGCGACGCCGCGGCCGCCGGTGTTCTGACGTGGGCCGGGATTCCCTCGACCACGGTGCGCGGCACTCCGGTCGGATGGAACCCCGCGCGATGGGCCCTGAGATGCGTGATGCGGCAAAACTGCTGCACGTACCCGGTCGGCAGTCCCGTGATCTCCTCGACCGTGGCCGGACACCCGAGACAGATGCCGCGAAACCGGCAGGTCGCGCACGGGTGGCCGTCCTGAAACTTCGCCTGCACCTTCCCGCCAAGGACCGCCCACACCTCGTCGAACGACTGCCGGAGCAGGTTTCCGACAGGACGACGAGAGGCCGTGCAAGTGGTCACGTCGCCGTGCACCGTGACGTGCAGGCCCATGCGCCCGGCGCCGCACTTGTACGCCGACGCATCGGCGGGCATGGCCGTGACCCGCTCGAACGACCGCGTGAACTCGGCGAACTCCGGATCCAGCTGCTCGTCGAGCGCCACCACCGCCTTCGGCGCCAGCTGGAGCTGGAGCGGCGCCACGTCACCCTTCTCCTGCGGCGTGATGGCCGGGTCGTAGCGGAACTTCACTCCGCGCGAGCGGGCGAACTCCTGCATCGCCGGCAGCTCGTCGGCCGTCAGCGTCATCGCCGGGCACTTGAGATCGAGCTCGATCCCGCGCTCCAGCAGCAGGTCGATCGCCCGCACCACGCGCGAGAAGGCGCGCGGAATGCCGGTCACCTGCTGGTATCGCTCGTCCGACAGGCCGTACACCGAGATCGAGACGACGTCGGGCGGCCACTCGGCCAGGAAGTCCGCCCACTTCCGGCCGATCAGATAGCCGTTCGTGTTGAGCAGCGGCACGAGCCCGAGCCGCTTCGTCTCGAGATAGATCTCGGCGAAGTGGCGGTGCGTGAACACCTCGCCGCCGGTGAGCAGGACCGTGTAGGTGCCGGCGTCCCGCAGCTGGCGGAGAATGCGCGTCGCGTCGGCGACGCTCAGGACATCCTCGCGCTCGGCACACGGGGCGATGTAGCAGTGCTGGCACCGGAAGTTGCACGTGGCGATGATCTCCACGCTGGCGGTGAGCGGAATTCGCTCGGCCAGCGCGCGCGCGGCGATGCGATCCATGAGCGTCTCGCGCCCGATGCGGGGAATCGCGCAGTTCATGCGCCGTCCTCCGCTTCCCGCTCGAGCGCCGAGGCCGCGGTCAGCTGCTCCAGAAACGCGACGACGTCGGCGCGCGCCTCGTCGCGGTCCACCGCGTAGCGCGAGACGAGATGGTCCACCAGCGTGTCGACCGTCGTCCATTCCTCCATCTGCTCCCACAATGCGGCGCCGGTCGGCGTGAGCGCGAAGAGCGGCGCCACGGTCGCCCGATGGATGGACACCAGCAGGTGCTCTCCCGCAATGAGACGGTAGACGTGCCGACTCCCGCGCCGGACACGCGCCCCGAAGGCGCTCACGTCCTCGCTCCGCTCTTCCGTCATGAGCTTCGATTCGGGCATGCGGGACGCTCCCATCTCATGCGGCCCCGGCGAGCGCCAGGGCACTCGCGCGCGCGACTCGATAGGCAGCCGCGGTCGGCCGAAAATGTAACGACGACACGGACACCATGCCAACGAGCGACGTGAGCGCATCGACCGCGCGACGCACCTCCGCCGGCTCGACGGACGGCTGGACGGTTCGGACGAACAGCTCGGCAAAAGCGCTCGCCGGATGCAACGGGCGTACCTCGTCCACCACATCCTGCACCAGCAGGAAGATCCCGCGCACCCGCGCCGAGTGGGGGAGGCCGCGCCGGTAGCTCCCATGCCAGGGCGTGCCCCACGCGCGAGCGCCGTCCGGCTCCGCCGCCACGATGGTGCGATCGTCGCTCAGGACCTCCGCGCCGGCCGACTCGGCGAGCTCCGCGATGGTGGATTTCCCCGCGCCGGAATGGCCGACGAAGACGAGCGCGTCGTCACCCTCGGCCACGGCGCAGGCGTGCAGGGCGAGCACGCCGCGACGGCCCAGCAGGCGCGTGGCGACGTACTCATCCAGGGGAAAGTCCACCGGAATCGTGCGGTCGTCGACGCCGCGCGGGCGCAGCGAGGCGTCGGCGGAACGATAGTCCGGCGCGAAGCGAACGCGAAGCGTCGGCGTCGAATCGCTCTCCGGCGTGACGCCCAGATAGGTTACTTCATCGCCCCCGCCGGGAACGCGACGCAGCTCCCAGTCGCGCTCGTCGGGCGCGAATTCGGCGGGGGAGCTGCTCGGCACCGGCGTCTCACGGCGGCAGCGGACGACGCAGTCGGGCTCGTGCTCGTCAGGCACGATGAACGCGTCGTGCGGCGCCCGGAGCACGAACCGCGTCCCGGGCTCGTCGGTCTCGAAGCGGAGGACGAGCGGACCGTACCGCACCGACACGCGCCGCGGCACCTCGAGCGAGCGCCTCATGCCGCGAGCTCCCGGAGGGCGCGCGCGCCACGGACGACTCGCGTGAGCCGCCGCCGCACCGTCCACCAGAGGCCGCGCGCCAGCGCGGCGGGTCCGAGCGCGGGCACCCAGGCGAGTGCCGTCAGGCGTCCGTGACGCTCTCGCGCCACCGCCCGGGCGCGAATCGCCGACGTCGCGACCGGCTCGTCCGTCACCAGCGAGGCATCGCCCCGCGTCCAGACCGTCTCGCGCTCGACGCGCACCACGCGATGGAGCACCGCCCTCCCGCGCGACTCGACGAGGACGATCGCGCCCGGTGCCACGCTCGTCGCGGGGATCAGGAGAACGCGGTCGTGGTGCCGGATGGTCGGGCTCATGCTCGAGCCGCCGCCACGCACCCACACGCCGCCGCCGAGGCTCGCCAGATCGGCCACGAGCTCGCCGAGCGTCGACGACGCCACCGGCAGACCGCGCCGCTCGAGCGGAAGCGCGCCGCTCACCGCACCGTCGAGCGCGATCACGCGGCCACCGTCCGCGCGTCCTCGTGGCGCAACGCGAGCTTCGCGCGAACTCGTCGCGCCGTGAGATCCGCGAACGCGGACAGGTCGCCGCGCAGGTGCCGCGGCCACACGAGGGCGCCGACGACACGCGCCGCGTCGGCGAGCGTGTCCGCGTTGCGCACGTGCTCGCGCGCCCCGTGCGTGACGCACTTGCCCAGCGTGTCGAAGCCGAGGGCCCGCAGCGCGCCCTCGTCCCCCTGCGCTGCCCCCTCCAGATGCGCGTTTCGAGCGACCGCCCACGCGAGCCACCTGGACAGGCGCGCGTCGCGCGCCAACCGCTCCGCCTCCGCACGCTCGGCATCCGACAGCGAGCTCCAGAGCGCGGCGAAGTCGATCTGCCAGAGCAGATACGGATACGGATGCTTGGCCAGATGCGCGGCCAGCTGAACGGGAAGCAGGGTCGGCCCCAGCACATCGAAGGCGCCGAACGGCGTCGTCACGCGATCGCGCGTCGAAGCACGCAGCCCCACGTGCGACAGGAGCTCGGAGACGAGCGCATGGTGCAGCTCGAGATACACCGGGCGACCGCCCATCTCGCGCACGTAGCAGTCGTCGAGCATGGACTCGCTGTAGTGCGAGCGCCACCCCGCGTCGTGCAGCGCCCGGCGCGCGACCTCGCGGTACCTCTCGTCCACCAGCACGTCGAGATCGTCCGTCGTACGAGCGGCGGCGGCGTCGTAGAGGCGCATCGCCAGCGGGATGCCCTTGAGGACCGTCGCCTGGACGCCGCAGCCCTCGAGGAGGTCCACGACCTCGCGCAGCGCCGCGCCCTGCGTTCGCACGAAGGCGTCGTTCGCCACCGCGAAGGCGCGCCACCGCGCGCTCTCGCTCGGGCCGGCGCTCGCCCGGATGTGGGCGCCGCTCCTCGTCCACGCCAGCGCGGCGCACCGCTCCTCCATGGCGAGCTCGAGGATGCCGGTCCACTCGCTGGAGGCATCGCTCGGCTCCCAGCCCATGGCAAGGCGGATGACCCGCTCGACGCGGGTCAGCCTCGCATCGCGGCGTGGCGGGAGGCGATCATCCATGCTTCCGCCCTCCCACCGTCACCAGCTTCTTGATGCGGCCGACCATGCCGTTGGTGCTGCCGTTCCGCGCCCCATCGGGGCCATAGTAATAGTAGTAGTAGTAGCCGTAGCCGCCCGCGAAGCCGCTGTGGCGGAAGTCCACATCGTTGAGCACGCAGCCCAGAATCCGCGAGTGCACCGTCTGGAGCTGCGCGACGGCGCGGCGCGTGGCTGCCTTGGCCGTGGCGCCCACGCGCACCACCACGATCGCCCCGCTCGTCATCGTCGCCAGGACGGCGGCGTCGGTCACCGCGAGCAGCGGTGGCGAATCGAGCAGCACGATGTCGAACTCGCGCGCGCACTCGGCCAGCGTGTCGCGCATCGCGTTGGAGCCAAGGAGCTCGGCGGGATTCGGCGGGAACCGGCCGCTCCCCACCACGTGCAGGTTGCGAATCGTCGTGTCGCGCACGACGTCCGACAGCGACGCCTCGCCGACGAGCACATCGGTCAGCCCGGGGCTCCTCGGCACCTCGAACAGCTTGTCGATCACCGCGCGCCGGAGGTCGGCGTCGATGAGCAGGGTCCGCTGCCCCTGCTGCGCGAACGTGATCGCGAGATTCGCCACCGTCGTGGATTTCCCGTCGGCGGGCCCGGGGCTGGTGAGCACGATGGTGCGCACCTCGTGCTCCACGCGCGCGTACGAGAGGTTCGTGCGCAGCGACCGGTACGCCTCGGCCACCGGGGAGCGCGGGTCGATGTGCGTGACGAGCCGCTCCTCGTCAGGCGTTCGCGCCTTGCGGCCGCTGAGCGGCGCGCGGATGCGCGGAATCGTTCCCAGCACGGCGAGGCCGAGCCCCTCCTGGATGTCCTCCGGCGCCTTCACCGAGTCGTCGAGGTTCTCGAGCAGCACGGCGGCGCCGAGTCCCAACAGGAGACCGAACACGATCGACGTGAAGAAGATCCGCTTGCGGTTCGGCGCGATCGGCACCGTCGGCTGCTGCGCCTCATCGATGAGCCGAACGCTGGCGTCCTCGTCGCGCTCGGCGATGCGCGAGCGCTGGAGCTCCGATTGGAGCATGTCGTACATCGCCTGGACGGACTTGACGTCGGCGAGCAGCCGCGCCTCCTGCGCCTCGAGCGACGGATAGCGCTCCGTTTCGCCGCGCAGTCCCGCGATCGTGGACTGGAGGCTTTCGATCCGCGACTGGAGTCCCTGGAGATACAGCCCGCTCGCGTCGCGCAGATCCTGCTTGGTGCGCGAGATCAGCCGGTCCACCGCCTTCACGTCGTCGTGCGCCGGCGTCTTGTTCTGCGCGAGCAGCTCCTCGCGCTGCTTGGCGAGATCGAACCAGCGCGTGTACAGGTTGGCGATGTATGCGTTCTCCTGCACCGCCTCCGTCCCGGCCAGACGCCGGAGCTCCTCGGACGACGTGTCCGCCGCCTCCAGCCGGCCGACCAGCCGCGCGTACACGCGCTGCCTGACGAGCGCGGCGTCGAGGTCCCCCTCGAACCGGTGAATGCTCTCCACCAGCGCCGCCTGCTCGGCGCTCACGTTGGAGAGCTGCGCGCCTTCCTTGAAGCGCTTGAGCGCGTCCTGCGCGCTCTGGACCTGCTGCCGCTGCGTCTCGAGCTGCGCCTCGATGAACGCCGTGCGACTGCGCGCGCGCTCGCGCCGATCCTGCGCCGAGAATTCCTGATAGGCGTTGGCCACCGCGTTCGCCGTGTTCTTGACCAGCGCGGGCTCCGTGCCGGTGATCGAGATCTCGACGATGTTGGTCTGCGGAATTCCGCGCGTCGTGATGCTGCCCCGGACGCGCGACATCGCCGACTGGGACGGGAGCACCTGAAGCCTGACCTCGCGCGCGGCGACCACGGGGCGACGCGGCAGCGTGAGCGTGACGCCCTTCGCACTCAGCGGCTCGCCGTACCGTGCCGTCGCGAGGACCGTCGAGTCCTGACGCAGCGCGTAGACGCCGTCACGAAGGTCGAGCGTGAACGTGCCGCCCGGCGCCAGACTGTCCACCCGCGGCGACGTCGCGCCGAAGAGCTCGGCGCGCTGGATCGGCGGCGGGGGCACGATCTGGAGCCGCAGCCCCAGGAGGTCGGCGGCGCGCGCCGCCACCGCCTCGCTCTTGATGACGACCTGCTCCGACTGGATGAGGTCGATGCGATAGTCGCGGTACATCGGCGTCTGAATCCCGGAGATCGGGACCTGCGACTCGCCGATGCGCACCGTCGCCGTCGCGCGGTACAGACGCGGCTTCTGGACGGTGCGCCACATGGTCACCGCCACGACGAGCACGAACACGCCGAGCACCGCCCACCACCGGTGCCGGATCGCGACGTACGCGTTCCGGAGCGCCTGCATCCGGTTCTCGCGCTCGAACACCACCGGATCGGCGAAGCCGTCGGGAAGCCGGTCGACGCCCGTCATCGGGACACCGTCACGAAGAAGGTCGCGATGCTGAGCAGCACCGTCACGCCGCTGAGCACGAAGCCGAGGTTCTCACGCGTGAGCCCCGTCTTCTTCGGCACGACGAGCACGTCGTTCGAGTACAGCACGACGCGACCGGTCGCGCTCCCCGCCATCGCGCTCTCGAGATTCACCGGAAAGCGCTGGTTCTCGCGCACCACGTACGCATTCGACATCTTCGCCCGATCGGTCGGACCACCGGCGATCGTGAGCAGCTGGATCAGCGTCGTCCCGGGATCCACGGGGTACAGCCCCGGCGACCGCACCTCCCCGAGCACCGACACCCGCACCAGCGGCGACACGGCGATCTCGGGGTTGGCCACCCCGCGCCTGACGAGCTGCTCGCTCAGCCGCGCCTTGATCTCCGTCGGCGTGAGCCCGGCCGCCACGATGTCCCCGAGGCCGGGGATCTGCACCACGCCGCGGCTGTCGATGAGATACTTCCCCGTCATCTCGCGCTCGCGATAGACGGCGATGTCGAGCACGTCCCCCGGACGCATGGTGCCGACGCTGCGCGGCGCCGGAATCGGCACGCTGTCGGGGTCCTGCGCGCGCGCGACCGATGGCGCGAGCGTGACGCCCGCCAGCACGACGAGGGTGACGAGAAGGCTACGGGTAACGAAAACGATACGATCCGGCAAAGTGCACTCGCAGGTACGTCGTGGGGGTCGTCAGCTGATTGTTCACGTTGTCCACACGCGCCAGCTCGGCGCGAAACGAGAGCGGCACGACCGCATCCAGCCACTCGGCGGTCACGTCGCCCAGCCATGCGCGCTGCACCGCCGGCCGCAGCACGCTCACCGACGGATACGGCGCGTCGGCGTGACCGACCGCGCTCTCGCCCGGGCGCATGTCGATGCGCAGCGCTCCGCGCCGCCAACGGCCAACGCCCGCCGAGAGGCGCAGCCGCGCTCCGCCCCACACCTCGCCTTCCCCGCGGAGCAGATCCGCATCGGGACCGAGCTCCGAGCCGAGCGGCTCATCGTACTGCTGATAGACTTCGGAGTAGAAACGCCGCATGTAGGTATAGCTGTCGACGCGCCGATACTCCACTCCCACCGCCGCCGGAATCACGAGCGGCAGCGGATGCGTCGCCTTGAAGCGCCAGCCGAGCTGGTCGGGGACGTTCTTCCGGTCGGCGGCGTCGATCTGAATGTCGTCCACGGCGAGCTCGGCCGTGATCACCGCGCGACCCGCCGACACGCGCGCGCCCGCGAACGCCACGATGTTGTTGCCGACCGCATCCCCCTCCCTGCTCTCGTCGTGCTCGGTGACGAGATACGGCATGAGCGGATTCGCGAACGACAGGTCGATGCCGCCACCGCGACGCGAGAGCAGCACCGTCTCGCCCAGCGTCAGCTCCCAGACCGGCGTGGGGCGCCACGTGATCGCGTGCGCCGCCACCATGCGATGAATCCGCTGGTCGGGCGCCCCGGTGGGAAGCTCGCCCGCCCCTTCCGTGAGCGTCACGTCGTTGATCGACCCGAAGAGCGCGCGGATCTCGAACTTCCCCCACGTCGCCGTCGCCAGAAGCCGGTCGAGCGCCGGCCCGTGCGCCGACAGCACGAGCGACTCCTCCCCTTCGCCGAGCCACGCCTCGCGCGTGCGCCCGAGCGAGAGCACGAGGCTTCCGACGCGGCCGTTGAGGTACGCGTCATCGAAGTCGAGCACCCCCTCGGTCGAGCGGAACGCCCGGGCACGCGTCCGCGGATCGTTGCGGGTGTTGGTCTGCGCGTACGCCTCGGTGACGGCGACGATGTTCTTCCCGCCGTTCCACGTCAGGCGGCCGCGGAGGATGCCAACGGCCTCCGGGTCCCCCGCGCCGGTCGAGCGGACGTCCCGCCAGAGCGGCCGGAACTCCCCCTTGTTGAGCCCCGTCGCGCGCACGCCCACCGCCGCGCCGAAGCTCACCGCGCGATCGCTCGCGCTGTCGGGCACGGCACCGTCGGGCGCGGCGAACCGCGCGGCCAGCGCGTCGAGGAGCTGACCGGCGCACGGCGCGCTGCCCCGGGCGCGCCCAACCGCGCGCCGAATGTCGCGCACCAGGTACGGGCGATAGGGAGAGACACGCGCCACGTCACACCCCTGCCTGACGAGTCCCTCGAGCTGCTGGTACGCCGGATCCTCGAGCGGCAGCATCACGAGCGCATGTTGCGCCTCCGCCGCCGCGGAAGCCAGCATCAGGGCCGCCGCGACCAGCACCGCTCGCGCCGCGTGCATCAACCGACGAGGCTCGTGGCCACCGGCTCGCCGGCGCCGACCCGATCCCGGATCGTCGCCAGGAGGGCCGCCTGCGGTGCGAACTCCGGGACCATCTCCTGCATCCGACGAAGGATCGCTCGCTCGTCGCGCGCGTGCACCGCGTCGCGCAACGTGTCGAGCCCCCGTTCGCTGAGCGGCGGCGCCTCGGTGCGCACCACGCGAATCTTCTCGTAGCGCGTGGCCACCGTCTCCTCCTGGTCCGACGTCAGCTGCTCGTGCAGCTTCTCGCCCGGACGCAGACCGGTGTACACGATCGCGATGTCCACGTCGGGCTCGTACCCCGAGAGCCGGATCAGATTGCGCGCCAGATCGACGATGCGCATCGGCGCCCCCATCTCGAGCATCACGATCCGGTCGCGCGCCTCCTCCAGTACCGAGGCCTGGAGCACGAGCTGCACCGCCTCGGGGATCGTCATGAA
>LLBY010014023.1_pt4 | contig 14218 bp, 10 predicted proteins | sample 1489401 | NCBI WGS metagenome assembly LLBY01 (sample SAMN04092656, study PRJNA295927) | soil metagenome | biome: Soil prokaryotic community; feature: Bulk soil; isolation source: soil from tomato rhizosphere | host: tomato cultivar Hawaii 7996 | place: South Korea | collected 2011-11-01 | reverse complement strand
AATACCGGTTAATCCGCACAGGGCGGCGGGTTGACGAATGGAGCCGCCGGTATCTGACGCGGTTGCCGCCGGTGCTAAATGTGCGGCTACTGCTGCAGCAGAACCGCCCGATGATCCACCGGGAACACAATCAGTCGCCCAAGGGTTTTTTACCGGGCCGTACCAGCTGGTTTCGTTGGATGAACCCATGGCAAATTCATCCATGTTAGTTTTGCCCAGCATCACCACACCGGAATTCAAATAATTTTCAACGATAGTGGCGTTGTAGGGCGCGATAAATTTATCGAGCATTTTGGAGGCGCAGGAGGTGCGCACACCGGTGGTACAAAAAATATCTTTGTGTGCGATGGGGACACCGCAGAGTGCCGGTGCGTTGCCCGCGGCTAAACGTGCATCGGCAGCAGCGGCTTGTTGCAGCGCCAGCTCAGGCGTCACGGTGATATAGCTGTTGTAGGTTTGGTCCAGACGCACAATGCGGTCGAGATAATGTTGGGTCACTTCGGTACTGGAGAAGTCCTTGTTGCGCAGGCCTTTTACCAGTTCGGCAATGGTGAATTGATGCATTGCAAATTCCTGAGATTTTTTTGTAAGAGGGAGCGAGCTATTTCTTTGCTTGGCCGCTACTCGATAACCTGTGGCACCAGATACAAGCCATCTTGTGTGGCTGGTGCAATCGCCTGAAAGGTTTCGCGCTGATTGGGTTCGGTCACTATGTCGGCGCGCAGGCGCTGAACGGCGTCCAGTGGGTGGGCCATGGGCAGAACGCCATCGGTATTGACGGCTTGCAATTGATCGACCAGAGCCAGCACGTCGGAAATACTTTTTGCCGCTTCATCGGCGGCCTCATCGGTAATCTGGATACGCGCCAGCTTGGCCAGCTTGGCGATATCGGAACGGTCTACAGCCATGGTGGTATTAGCTCCAGCAGATAAAAAAGCGAAAGTGCGGCCAGACGGCAGTTATCCTGCGGTAAGTCGCCAAAAATGGGCGCTCAAGGTACCACATTTGCGCGCGCCTCTAAATCCCTGTGCCTGCCTTGTTGGGCTTGCGCAAAAAACAGACAGAAAGTGTCCAATATTGTGAAACAAAGTGAACTTTCGTGCGCCATGTATATCTTTATGAAGACTTTTTATTTTTAAGGCCAAAACGGCTCGGATAAAAAACAAAAATTCACATATACTGCGCGCTTACATTTTTTTGCAGGGAACCGCCCCGAGCGGGCTGATCGATCAAGGAATCTGGCGTTTTGCCATAGGATAAAAAAGCCAGGAGCGCGCCGTCGCCAGCGCTGGCACAGATTATTTCAGTATTGCTGTCTACAACGGCTGACTTTACCGAACATCCATTCCAACACATTTTATTTAAGGCCTCGTCTTGTCATGATGAAACTTTTGCGTGGAGCATTTTCCAACGACCTGTCTATCGACCTGGGAACCGCTAATACCCTTATTTATGTCCGCGGTCGCGGTATTGTTTTGAACGAGCCTTCGGTAGTGGCGATTCGTCACCATAACGGCACCAAGATTGTTGAAGCAGTGGGTGTTGAAGCGAAACGTATGCTGGGCCGTACTCCGGGCAACATCACCGCTATCCGCCCTCTGAAAGACGGTGTAATTGCCGACTTCCAGGTCACCGAAAAAATGCTGCAACACTTTATCCGCAAGGTTCATGAAAATTCCTGGTTTAACCCCTCTCCCCGCGTACTGATCAGTGTTCCTTGTCTGTCTACCGAAGTAGAAAAACGTGCGATTCGCGAATCGGCCTTGGGTGCTGGCGCGCGCGAAGTGCGTTTGATTGAGGAGCCTATGGCGGCAGCGATTGGCGCTGGCCTGAAAGTCTCTGAAGCCAACGGTTCGATGGTGGTGGATATCGGTGGTGGTACTACCGAAATCGCGGTTATCTCCCTGAATGGCGTGGTTTACTCTGACTCCGTGCGCATTGGTGGCGACCGTTTTGATGAAGCGATTGTTAACTATGTACGTCGCAACTACGGCAGCGTGATTGGTGATGCCACCGCTGAACGTATCAAACAAGAAATTGGCTGCGCTTTTGCCGGCAGCGAAATTCGTGAAATCGATGTGCGCGGTCGCAACTTGGCTGAAGGTGTACCGCGCAGCTTTACCCTGAGCAGCGATGAAATTCTGGAAGCCCTGCAAGACCCACTGGCGGGTATCGTCCAGGCAGTAAAAAGTGCGCTGGAGCAATCACCACCGGAGCTGGCATCAGACATCGCCGAAAGCGGTGTGGTATTAACTGGCGGTGGCGCTTTGCTGCGTGACATCGACCGCTTGCTGTCCAACGAAACCGGTTTGCCTTTTATTGTCGCCGAAGAGCCACTGACCTGTGTGGCGCGCGGCGGTGGTATTGCGCTGGAAATGAATGACAAGCGCAATATCGACTTGCTCTCGTCCTGATAACAGCGGGGCGACTGGCGCAGTTGGCGCTAGCGCTCCACTTGCACAGGAGATATCGCCATTAAACCGCTATTTAATCGAGACTCTTCTGCCGCTGGTCGCGCCTTTCTGTTCATTGTGATCATGATGGTGCTGGTGGTAGTAGGGCTTTATACCGATCGCCTTGAACCCTTGCGCGAAAAACTCGCGCAATTGGTTACTCCTTTCTATCAACTCACCGATGTGCCCAGCCGTGTCAATGATTGGCGCAAAGACACCTTTGTCTCCCAGATTGACCTTAAACTGGAAAACGAGGCACTGAAAACCGAGCTGCTTATTCATCAGCGCAAACTTCAGCAGCTGGCTTCGCTCGCTGCCGAAAACGTGCGCTTGCGTCAATTGCTCAATGCCAGCGAAACCCTGCAAGATACAGTGCTGATTACCGAACTGATCGGGGTGTCGCCCAACCCGCTCAGCCATAAAGTGATTATCAACCGCGGCAGCAAAGACGGCGCCTTTAAAGGCCAGCCGGTACTGGATGCCTTTGGTTTGATGGGGCAGGTAACAGAAGTGGCCGAGCATTCCAGCACCGTATTGCTGATTTCTGACTCTACCCACGCGATTCCGGTGCAGGTGAATCGCAACGGTGTGCGTGCCATTGCCGAAGGCACCGGCGATCTCAACAGCCTGAGCTTGCGCCATGTGTCGGCCAATACCGATATTCGCGCTGGCGATTTGCTGGTTAGCTCCGGTTTGGGGGATCGCTTCCCTGTTGGCTACCCGGTGGCTGAAGTATTAGATGTAGTGCGCGACCCAGGCAAAGCCTTCTTAACGGTTGTCGCCAAACCCATGGCGCGGTTGGATCGCAGCCGTCACTTATTACTGGTATTTGCAGACCGCGATCGTGCCACTGTCCCTGGTGCTTTATCTCTCCCGGAAGATGAGGGTGGAGCGCGCTGATGCCTGCTTCACGCGTTAATTTGTATTTGGCTATAGGCATCAGTTTTCTGGTTGCCCTGGTGTTGTCGGTTTACCCCTTGCCGATGAACCTGCGTTGGCTGCGCCCGGAGTTTGTGCTGCTTGTAGCGATTTACTGGATTTTTTTCATGCCGCTCACCGTGAGCTTTTCGCTGCTGTGTTTACTTGGCCTATTCCAGGATTTACTTGAAGGTGTACCTTTTGGCCAGCACAGTTTGGGGCTGGTGATTGTCGCCTACATTTGTATTTTGTCTTACCAGCGGGTGCGCAACTTTTCTATCTGGCGCCAATCCACCTGGATTTTCGTATTGGTTGGGATCGCCCAGCTCACCGATAATTGGGTGCAGGGCATGGCTGGTCGCCCACTTTCCGGTATTCAGTTTTTATATCCTGCCATCACCAGCGCGCTGATGTGGCCGCTGTGTTATGGCGCCCTGAGCCGCTGGACGCATCGCTATCATCACTAGCTGCCAAGGCTGCCGGTTAACGAATAATTTATATCACCCACGACGGTGATAGCAGGAGAATTCAGGGTGAATGTAGTTGTTCCCTCCTTGTATCTGGCATCCCAATCGCCCCGTCGGCGTGAGCTATTGCAGCAGATTGGTGTTGTTCATGCGGTGATTAATGCCTCTATTCCTGAGCAGCCCGCTCCGGGTGAAACGGCGCTGGATTATGTGCAACGCTTGGCGCGTGAAAAAGCCGCTGCCGGTTTTGCCCAGTTGCTTCAGCAGCAACTTCCACTGGCCCCTGTGCTGGGCGCCGATACCCTCGGCTTGCTTGATGGCAACATTCTGGAAAAGCCCCTCAATCAAGATCATGCCCACACAATGTTGCGTCAGCTTTCTGGCCGCACCCATCAAGTGATTACCGCTGTAGCCCTCCATTCGTCCACCCGACAGGCGCTCCGTGTGTCCACCACCGATGTAACTTTTCGCGAACTTAGCGATAGTGAGATTGCCGCCTATTGGGAAACCGGTGAGCCGCAGGACAAGGCCGGTAGTTATGCCATCCAGGGGTTGGGTGCGGTATTTGTGCAGGAAATCCGCGGTAGTTATTCCTGTGTGGTGGGCTTACCAATTGAGGCTACCTGTGAGCTGTTGCGTGAATTTGTGGTGCCTTGGTGGACACCAGCAGTGGCGGAGTGCGGATCATGAGCGAAGAAATTCTGATTAACGTCTCCCCGGTAGAGACCCGGGTCGCGCTGGTGGAAAACGGCGTAGTGCAAGAGTTCTACATCGAACGCAGCCACGGCGAAACTTACGTTGGCAACATCTATAAAGGTAAAGTCGTGCGGGTACTGCCGGGTATGCAGGCGGCGTTTGTGGATATTGGCCTTGAACGCACCGGTTTTATCCATGCCGCGGACATGATGCCTGAGCCGCCCGAAGGTGAAGTGCGGCGCGGTGAAGTGCCTGATATTCGCACTCTGGTGCGCGAGGGGCAGACACTTCTGGTACAGGTGGCCAAAGATCCGATCAGTACCAAAGGCGCGCGTTTAACCACCCATTTGACCCTCTCGTCGCGCTACTTGGTGTACATGCCCAACTCCTCTCACATTGGTGTGTCTACCCGTATAGAGGATGAACCCGAACGCGAGCGTTTGCGCCAGGCAGTCGAAACGGCGGTGAGCGGGCAGGGCATTAGTGGCGGCTTTATTGTGCGCACCGTTGCTGAGGGCGCGGATGCCGATGCCATCAATGCCGATATTCCGTTTTTATGTCAGCTTTGGCAGGATTTAAGTGCAAAGTTGCCCGGTTTGGGGGTGCCAGCGGAACTCCATCGCGATATGCCGCTCTATCTGCGCGCCCTGCGCGATATGGCGCGCGCGCCTATCGACCGGGTGCGGGTGGATTCGCGCCTGACCTGGCAGCAAATGCAGGAGTTTGCCGCCAAATACGCACCCCAGTTAGTGGAGTTGATCGAGCTTTACAGTGGCGATCGCCCGCTGCTGGAACTTTACGGTGTGGAAGAGGAGATTCGGCGTGCACTGGAGCCGCGGGTTGCGCTCAAATCCAACGGCTATTTGATTATCGAACAGACTGAGGCCATGACCACGGTGGATGTCAACACCGGTGCGTTTGTCGGGCATCGCAACCTGGAAGAGACGATTTTCAAAACCAATCTGGAAGCGGCGACCGCGATTGCACGCCAGATGCGCTTGCGCAACCTGGGCGGCATTATCATTCTCGATTTTATTGATATGAAGGATGCCGAACACCAGCGGCAGGTATTGCGTACCTTGGAAAAGGCGCTGGAAAAAGATCACGCCAAAACCCGTATTACCGGAGTCTCGGAGTTGGGCTTGGTGGAGATGGCGCGCAAGCGCACCCGCGAGTCACTCGGGCAGCTGTTGTGTGAGCCTTGCCCGGTATGTCAGGGGCGCGGCCAGGTGAAGTCGGCGGAAACTGTGTGTTATGAGATTTTCCGCGAAATTTTGCGCATGGCGCGCACTTATGACAATCAGAAGTTTTTGGTGTTGGCGTCGCAGTTGGTGGTGGATCGCCTGCTCGACGAACAAGCCACTTACGTGGCTGATTTGGAAGCCTTTATTAACCGTACTATCGAATTCAGGGTTGAGGCGCTCTTCCATCAGGAGCAGTACGATATTGTGTTGGTGTGACCTGTTCCACTAGCGCTTTTACCTGTCCCTTACCCTGGTCTTTACCCTGAGAAACATCGCTGTAATGAAACGCACCTTACATAAATTGGTGAAATGGTGTTACCTGCTGATTGCCCTGGCGCTGATTCTATTAGCGGTAGTGGTGCAGTCCGGGCGCAGCTTTTCCCATTTGTTGGGTGACTACAATCAGGGGATTGCCGGTTATCTGTCCGATAAGCTCAATGCCCAAGTAGAGATTGGTAGTATCCAGGCCGAATGGAACGGGCTGAAACCCAGTCTGGTAGTAGACAACTTCCGCATGCAAAGCCATGGCGGCCTGCCCATAGTGACGGTCGCTGAAGCGCGGATGCGCTTTGATATCCTCAAATCCCTGCGCAATGCCCGGTTGGTTTGGAGCAATCTCAGCCTCAATCAGGTTGATATGGACTTTGTCCAGACCGATTCGGGATTCTGGCGCATTGCCGGTTTACCAGAGGTTAAGGATGACGAGGCCAAGGGCACGGATCTCAATAGTCTGGTCGATATGCTGCTGCTCTCCACGCGCATTGAATTGCAGAGCAGTCGCCTTCGTTTTGACTTTGCCAGCGGACAACAAATGCTGCTGGACTCACCTTATGTACTGCTTGAAAGTGCGGGCGATTTTCATCGTCTGGCGCTGCAGATTGATGTGGATGAGCAGCCGCGCAGTGTGTATCTGGTGGTAGAAGGGCAGGGCGATCCACGCCAGTCCAAACGTTTTCGCAGCAAGGGTTATTTACAGCTCAACCGCTTTCCTACCGGAGAGCCCGTTGCTGCAGCGACTGCTTTTCTACTCGGCGGCGCCGGCAAATCGGTACTGCAAAGCGAGGGCAGTTTGAATGCCAATATCTGGTTTGAAAGCCGCGCCAAGGGGGCGGGTTATGATCTGAGCGGGCGTCTTGCCTTGCAGCGGCTGTCAGTGCCGCTCGCTGAGCGCCGTTTGGCACTGGATGATTTCAGCACCGAGCTGACGGGCCACTGGCTGCCGGGCGGTACCTGGCGTTTGGGCCTGCAGGCGCTCAAAGCCGTGGTGCAGGATCAGCAAATCGACGGTGCCAATATCGCTTTCTCGTCCAGCGGGTTCAAGCAACCCCTGACGATGAATATGGATCGTCTGGATTTGGCGCGGCTCAACCAATTATTTGCGCGCTCCGGGGTGCTGCCCCAAGGTGTGTTGGCCGATGCCTTGACCAGCCTTGCTCCGCGTGGCGAGTTGCGTAATATCCAGCTGAGTTTGCCTATTCACACTCCCGCCGAATGGCAACTGCGCGCCAATTTGCATCAGGTCGCCATGGGGGCCTGGCGTGGAATGCCAGCGCTGGTCGGGGTCGATGGTTACCTGCAAGCGGGGCAAAAAACCGGTTTTGTAGCGCTCGATAGTCGCTCTGGTTTTTCCATGCATTATTCACCTACCTTTGCCGAGCCCATGGATTATGACCGCGCACGCGGCCACATCGCCTGGCATTTACAGCGCGACAAGAATCAGATTTACGTCAACAGCGGGCTGTTGGAGTTTCAAAAGGGCGACGAACTGGCCCATGGTTACATGTGGTTGGGGTTGCCCTGGAAACGTAATACCGGCGATATCGACCTGTATCTGCAAGTGGGCGGCCAGAACGTCAGTGCCAGCCGCTATAAAACCTATCTCCCGCAAACCCTGCCGGAGTCGCTGCGCAAATGGTTGGCAGAGAGTTTGGGCGAGAGCAATCCTGGTATCGCCAGCCGGGTTGGCTTTATGTATCGCGGCACGCTCAATACTCGCAATGCCCAGGCGCGCACTGCCCAACTGGCGTTGAACCTGAACGGCGTCGCGCTCGATTATCATCCCGGTTGGCCAGCCCTGAGCGAGGTGAATGGGCAGCTGTCGGTGAGTGATGTTCATGTGGATGCGAGGGTGGACAGCGCCAAGGCGCTGGATAGCCGGGTTGAGCATGGGGTAATTAAAGTGAACCCGCGTGTGCAGGGGCGCGGCTCCCTGTTGCAAGTGGATGGACAAATCAGCGGTTTGGCCAGCGATGGCATTCGTGTGCTGCGCGAGGGTCAGTTGCGCCAATACCTGGGCAGCAGCATGGATTCCTGGTCGATGCAGGGCGACATGCTCGCCCGTCTGGATTTGGATATCCCACTCGGCAGCGGCGAGGATAAACCCGCCGATGCCCGCCAACAGGTGGATGTAGATCTGCAGGCGCCGCTGTTTGAGCTGCAGAATCTCAATTTGAGTGTCAATGATTTACGTGGCCACATCAGCTACAACAGCACCAGTGGTATTGCCAGTAAAGACTTGCAAGGCGTGTTTTTTGGTGAGCCGCTGCAACTAAGTCTGGCGAGCGACAAAACCAAAGGCGCCAATAAAACCCTCATCGACCTGCAAGGCAAGGTGGATAGCGAGCAGCTGGCACTGTGGAGTAAACGCCCTGAAGCGCTGTTTTTTGAAGGGCTAATGCCCTACGAGGCGCGGGTAGAGTTGAACCACTTGGTTCGCCCCGGCGTGGCCGACGATAACCCGCTGAATACCCTGAGCCCGCGTGAATTTGCGGCCCAGTCCTTTGCGCGCGTGACCCTTAGCTCCAACCTGGCGGGTGTTGGCATTGATTTACCCGCACCTTATGGCAAGCGCGCGCGCGATGAGCGCCCCTTTAAATTCTCCCTCTGGTTACAGGAAAAACAGTCGCAAATTCGCGTCGATTACAATCAGGATGTGCAAGCCCTGTTGCGCATGGACAGAGGGAATAACAATCAACTGCTCAATGCCAATATCGCGTTGGCGGCCGATGCTCGCTTGGGTGACAAGGCGCAGTTTCTGGTTTCCGGCTTCTTACCGGGCATAGATCTGGATGCCTGGAAAGCAGTACAGGCTCGCTACCTCGCCTATGCCGAGCGCCTCACGCCGGTTGTGGTTCGCCCGCTATCAACTCCCTCCTACGGTGACAGCGAGTCACTTGCCAGTGCTGCCGATGCGGTAGGCAAAATCGCCGGTTTACCTTTTTTGCTGGAGTTGGTGCTGGGGGAGTACGAGCTTGGGCCCATGACGCTGGAAAATCTGGCGGTTACCGCCATGCCGGTGCAAGCCGGTTGGCAATTGGCAGTTAAGAATCCGGTCGTAGAGGGTGATGTATTTGTACCGACCAGTACGTTTGTACCCATCGACGTAAATCTGCGCCGGCTTTCGCTTAATTCGGTGGAGCTGGGTTTGAGCAAACCCGTGGTTGCCACCGATGCTGAAACACCTGCTCAAGCAGTGGAAGTACCGGCGGAGGTTGTAAAAGTCATAGATCCACGCAAGTTGCCGCTGGCGAATATCAGCGTGCAGTCCCTGTTGCTGGACGATAAAGATTACGGCACCTGGTCGCTGCAGTTGCGCCCGGACCAGCGTGGGGTGGTGATCGACAATATTCGCGGCACCATTCGCGGCGTTACCGTCAGCGGTATCGACGACAACCCGGCGGAGCCGGAATCTGCCGGTGCGCGGTTGATTTGGCAAAACACCGACGTTGGCGTGCAGACCCGTTTCATCGGCCGTTTGAGTGCGGGTGATATAGGGGCGGTACTGCGCGATTGGCAAAAACCCGACATGCTGGACAGCACCAAAGCCAGCTATGAGGCCGACCTATTTTGGCCTGGATCACCACAGGATTTCAGCTTGTTGAATCTCGGTGGTGAAATGAGCATCGCCATGGAGAATGGCCGCTTTAAACGCGATGCCAGTGCGGGCGAAGGTATTTTACGCCTGATGTCGGTGCTCAATTTTGACTCCCTTGCACGCCGCTTGCGCCTGGATTTTTCGGATCTGTATAAAAGCGGCTTGGCCTACGACGAAATCACCGGCAAAGTGCGTTTTAATCAGGGCACCCTGGTATTTGAAGAGCCGCTGGTAGTGACAACGCCCTCCAGTGGTATGCAGATGGCGGGCACCATCGACCTGCGCCGCGAGCGGCTCAACACCCGCTTGATTGCCGCCTTACCGGTAGCGGGCAATGTGACTTTTTATGCGGCACTGGCGACCGGGTTGCCGGCGGCGGCGGGGATTTATCTGGTCAGTAAACTCTTTAAGAAACAGGTAGATCAAGCCACCAGTGTCAGTTACACCATCAAAGGCAGTTGGGATAATCCCAAAATGCGCTTTGACCGGTTGTTTGAAAGTGAACAAAGCCTGCGCGACAGCGTAAAGAAAAATGCAGCCGAGAAAAAACAGCGGCGACGGCAAACAAACGAGCGAGAGCCTGAATAATCAATCCGCAAAGCCGATGCAGCAATCAGTGCATCGGCTTTTTTATTGCCGCCATTGAATAGCGCGAGTAGCAGCCCCAACTCCTGCAGGTCCCAAAAGATTGGCACAGCGCCGTGTTGTGCCGTTTTTATCCCCCGTCATTCAAAGGAGAATGCCATGTTTTATGAACTTACCGTGGTGCAATTTACCAAAGCACTCAATAACCTCAGTGCGATACTCGATAAAGGCGCTGCACAAGCTGAAGCGAAAAAATTTGATGTATCTGTGTTGCTTAATTCGCGCCTTGCACCCGACCAATTCAACTTGATCCGCCAGGTGCAAATTGCGTGTGACACTGCAAAGTTAGGTGTGGCGCGGTTGATTGGTAAAGTGGATTCCGCACCGGTACATGCCGATACAGAAACCACCTTGCCGGAATTAAAAGCGCGTATCCAAGCGGTACTGGATTACCTTGGCAGTGTTAAACCGGAAGAGTTTGAGGGTGCTGCCGAGCGCCATATCAGCCAACCGCGCTGGGAAGGTAAATATCTGACCGGTACCGAGTTTGCGATTCAACATGCAATCCCGAATATTTATTTCCACATCACCACCGCTTATGCGATTTTGCGTCACAACGGCGTGGATGTGGGTAAAAAGGATTACCTTGGAGCTATGCCTTACAAAAGTTAATATGGCGCCTCAATAATAAATTGGCGCGACAACCACGCTGACACAGGGGCCTCCGGTGTCAGCATACATGTCGCGCCGGTTATCAAAAGGGTGCGCGCATGACTGAAAAACGCCTGGATGTATACCTGCTGGCCGAACCTCGCGCCGGTTTTGATAGAGCAACACTGGTGCGCAACCTTGCCGCACTCTTCAAAAAAGATGCTCCCACCATCGAAAAAATGCTGCGCAAAACGCGCACGCTAGTAAAAGCCGGTGTGGATGCAACAACCGCCGCCAAATACCAAACCGCCATTCAAAATGCTGGCGGCTACTGCGAAATTATCGATCACGGCGCAACTCCTGCACCCCTTGCACCTCCCGTTGCTGCGCCTCAGGTGATAAGTGTTGAGCCTCAGGTTGCCACAGAATTGCCCTCCGTGCCGGAAGCCGCCGCTATCAAAGTGCTTGCCGCTGATGGCTCGGGTGTGTGGCTGACGAGAATTGTGGTGGGCGTTGCACTGCTTGGGTTAGTGGGGTTAATTGCAGCCGTGGCATTGCCTGCCTACCAGAATTATGCCGCCCGCGCTAAAAACCAACCGCCTGTAACATCGGCGGAAAATACGCAGCACACCAAGGCTTCAAGCGGCGATAAACAGCAGGAGCCTGCTACCGGTTTACTCACTAATTTGCGCACTTACAGCGACGATAAAACTATTTCACTGACCACCCCGTCTAGCTGGAAAGGCGAGCGCCGGTTGAATCCCGAAGCGGCGATTGGGGTAGCGAATCTGCGTGAAAATGTTTACGCCGTGGTGCTGCGTGAAAATAAAACTGATTTTGGTGGCACTTTTGATTTGCAACGCTACAGCGAATTAATTGCGCAGGGGTTGGAAAAATCCACCCAGGAATTTTATGTGCAAGAAGCGCCGCGTAAACTCAATATCGGCGGCATGGCTGCACAGCAGGCTGCGCTCGCTGCGAAGGTGGATGGTATTAAGATTATTTACGTCATTACTACACTTGAGACGGCGGAGCACTTTTATGTGATTTATGCCTGGACACTGGCTTCGCAGTTTGCCGTGCAACATGTGCTGCTGAAACAAGTGAGTGAGAGTTTTACGGTGCATTAAATTTTACTGCCCTCAATCACAAGGTGCAGCCAATAAAAAGCCGCCGTTCATTCACTGAGCGGCGGCTTTTTTGTCGGGCGTTTTAGTTGACGATATTTTCTTTGTCGATACTTTCTTTTTCGATAATTTATTTGTAGGTGAAAAAATCGCTACTGTGCAATTTTTGCCTTTCTGACCAACTGTACAAATTCAGTGCGGTAGCCGTATTCATCTTTGCCTTTATTGGCTTGCGCCAGTTCAATTACCTTGTCGTAGGTAAAATCACCGGCGTAGTTGCTGCCCCGTAACAGCTGCGCAAAACCGGCCACAGCGATGGAGAAATTTACTTCTTGTTGATAGGTAGTATTTACATCCGGCAGTACATTTTTTTCTATAGCGGTTTCAAGCAATTGCGATTGGGTTTCGCCCGGTAATTTGTAGCGCAAACGTAAAAAGGCATATTCGCTGCTTGTTTTGGTATCAACCTTGGTTTCTTGTTGATAACGGCTTTCTTCCAGCAACCCACTCTGCGCTCCTGCGGGGGTGATTTCATAAATCGCTGTTACCCGTTGGCCTGCACCTACTTCACCGGCATCCACTTTGTCATTGTTGAAATCTTCCTGTTTAAGGGCACGGGTTTCGTAGCCGATCAGGCGATATTCCTTCACGGTATTGGGGTTAAATTCCACCTGGATTTTTACATCCTGCGCGATCGGAAATAAATTGGAGGTAGCTTCAGTGACCAATACTTTTTGCGCTTCACTGAGCGTATCAATATAGGCGGCGGTGCCGTTTCCGTTTTGCGCCAGGGTTTGCATTAATGCATCCTGATAATTGCCTTGACCAAAACCCAGCACGGATAAATAAATTCCCTGCTCGCGTTTGCGCTCCACAAAGTCCTGCAGTGCTTCGTCACCGGTTTGACCGACATTAAAATCGCCATCGGTAGCGAGGATAATGCGGTTGACACCGTTTTTATTAAAATTCGCCTCCGCCAATTGGTAGGCGAGGGCGATACCCTCGGCACCGGCGGTGCTGCCACCTGCTTGTAAATTCGTTAATGCTGCAAGAATTTTTTGTTTCTCTTTAACTTTGGTCGGTTCCAATACAGTGCCGGCGGCACCGGCGTAAACCACTATGGCAATAGTGTCGTCGGGTTTGAGGGTATCCAGCAGCAAGCCCATGGATTGTTTTACCAGCGGCAATTTGCTCGGTTCATCCATCGAGCCAGACACATCCAACAAAAACACCAAATTGGATTGCGGAATTTCACTCGCTGTTAATTGATAACCCTGAATGCCAATGTGAATTAATTTGTTGCCTTTGGTCCAGGGAGAATCCACCAGGCTCACGTTGGTGGTGAAGGGCGTTTTTTTAGAGGTGGGCAGGGGGTAGGCGTAATCAAAATAATTGATCAGCTCTTCACTGCGCACCGCATCTTTCTCCGGCAGCTGGCCGTTGTTGAGCATGCGCCTTACAAAACTGTAAGAGGCGGTATCGACATCGATAGAAAAAGTAGAGACCGGATTTTCACTCGTGGCAACCACACTGTTCTCTTTAAAATCTTCAAAGCGATCGCGGAATTCTTGCGGTGGTTGCGCAGTGATTTCCTGAAGTGTTGCTGGCTTGGGAGCAGCCATTGCCATAGGTTGGGCATCGCTTGTGGCGACTATGCTGGGTGCGGCGGCATAATAATCCTGTTCCTTCTTTTGATGATTCAACTCAGCAGAATGTGTTTGTGCGAGTTTGGATTTCTCCAGTTGACTGGTCGCGCGCATGCCAGTAACGACGACTTCTTCAACCTCTGCCTCGGCTGCCGGTTCTTGCACAATCAACGGCACAGTTTTACTCAGCGATAGATCCGCAATACGCGCAGCTAATTCTTGTTGATCTGAATTAATCATCAAGTGCTGCATAAATGTCAGCCCTGCCAATACCGCGAGGCTGGAGGCGGCAATGCCGGAGATTAATGCTGGTTTTTGCCAGAAGGCGCGTTGTTCAAATGTTGGAGCACGCATAGTGTTTTTCCCGTGATGGTTGGTGTCACGGGTAAGACGCAAGCGCTGTAAAAATCCTTGGAGGATATTCGATTTTTTTTCGCTGTTGTGATTGATGTTGTGGATAGTGTCCTGTGCGATGTTTTGTTCATTAGTGTGCTGCGCATTAAACGCCGCCATCGCTGCCGCCATATGACGTGCCTTGGCATCGGCATCCGGTGCTG
>LLBY010009200.1_pt4 | contig 14227 bp, 11 predicted proteins | sample 1489401 | NCBI WGS metagenome assembly LLBY01 (sample SAMN04092656, study PRJNA295927) | soil metagenome | biome: Soil prokaryotic community; feature: Bulk soil; isolation source: soil from tomato rhizosphere | host: tomato cultivar Hawaii 7996 | place: South Korea | collected 2011-11-01 | reverse complement strand
TTGATATAAATTTAAACAGGCTCTTAAGCTCGTTTTTTCTTTACCAACATACGTTTAATTTCGTTTAGCTTCATTAAAGCTTCAACAGGCGTAAGTGTATCAATATCAATATGCAATATCTCGTCTTTTATGTTTTCCAGCAACGGATCGTCTAAGTTAAAAAAGCTTAGCTGCATGTCATCAGTGAGTGTTTTTACCTTATCGGTAAGTTCTTCACTGGAATGCGATTTCTCTAATTTCTTCAAAATGGCATAGGCACGATGCAAAACTTGCTGTGGCATGCCTGCCATTTTTGCAACATGGATACCAAAACTATGCGCACTGCCACCTTCAACCAATTTTCTAATAAAAAGCACATTATCTTTCAGTTCTTTTACCGAAACATTATAGTTTTTAATACGGCCAAACGTTTCGGTCATTTCATTAAGTTCGTGGTAATGGGTAGCAAACAATGTTTTTGGTTTTGCCGGATGCTCGTGTAAATACTCGCTAATGGCCCACGCAATGGAAATACCATCATAGGTACTGGTGCCACGGCCAATTTCATCAAGCAACACCAAACTTCTATCGGAAATATTATTCAAAATAGAAGCGGTTTCATTCATTTCCACCATAAAAGTCGATTCGCCCATCGAAATATTATCACTGGCTCCTACTCTGGTAAAAATTTTATCAACCAAACCGATTCTAGCTGCTCTTGCCGGTACAAAACTTCCCATTTGAGCCAACAACACAATAAGGGCGGTTTGACGTAATATAGCCGATTTACCAGACATATTTGGTCCCGTAATCATGATGATTTGCTGATTGGTTCTATCTAAAAATACATCATTGGCTATGTACGCTTCGCCAATAGGTAATTGTTTCTCTATGACGGGATGGCGTCCGTCTTTAATTTCTAAATCGTGTGATTCATCAATAACGGGATACACATAATTATTATCTGTCGCCAACTGGGCAAATCCGCACAAACAATCTAACTGTCCAATTAAATAGGCATTTTGTTGTACTGGTTTTATGTATTGGTTCATCCAAGTAACCAATTCTGCAAATAACTGCTGCTCTATCGCCAATATTTTATCTTCGGCGCCTAGAATTTTAGTTTCGTATTCTTTAAGCTCTTCGGTAATATAGCGTTCTGCATTAACCAGTGTCTGCTTTCGTATCCAGCTTTCCGGCACTTTATCTTTATGTGTATTGCGTACTTCAATATAATAGCCAAATACATTATTGGAATCTATTTTTAAAGAGGTGATGCCCGTGCGTTCGCTTTCCCGTTGTAGCATCTTATCTAGATACTCTTTTCCGGATTTTGACAAGCCTCTTAATTCATCCAATTCTGAAGAAAACCCCGCTGCAATGGTATGTCCTTTTAACGCATTAACAGGTGCATCCTCATTAAGCATTTCTTTAATTTTCGCCCTTAGCTCATCACAACCTTGAAGCGTATCGCCAATAATTTTTAAGGATTCATTATCACAATGACTCGCCAAAGACTTTATCGGCACAATAGCTTCCAACGAGTTTTTAAGCTGAATCACCTCACGTGGATTCACCTTAGCCGTCGCTACTTTAGAAATCAGCCGTTCCAAATCACCAATATGTTTGATATGATTCTGGACTTTTTGAAGCGTACTATTTTCTTTCGTTAAAAAGTGAACTACTTCATGGCGCTGCTTTACTTTATCGATACTTTTTAGAGGCAATGCCAGCCAACGTTTTAGCAAGCGTCCACCCATAGGCGATATGGTTCTATCGATAATATTTAATAGCGTTACCGCATTATTATTGGTAGAATTATAAAGTTCTAAATTCCTAATGGTGAATTTATCCATCCACACATAAGCTTCTTCAGAAATTCTAGATATTGAGGTTATATGCTGAAGTTTATTATGCTGCGTTTCCCCTAAATAATGAAGAATGGCCCCCGATGCAATAATACCCTCATACAAATCCTCAATACCAAAGCCTTTAAGCGTTTTTGTGTTGAAATGTTTTATAAGCGTTTCGTAGGCATAATCGGTTTGATATACCCAATCTTCCATATAGAACGTATGGAAATCTTTCCCAAAGGTGTCGTTAAAAAGTGTTCGTTTTTGTTTGGAAACCAACACCTCACTCGGGTTGAAATTCTGCAGTAACTTATCAATATATTCGGCATTCCCTTGCGATGTTAAAAACTCGCCTGTAGAAATATCTAAAAATGAAATACCTATATGTTTTTTATCAAAATAAACCGAACATAAAAAGTTATTGGATTTTGATACCAACACCTCATCATTAAATGCCACTCCAGGCGTCACCAATTCGGTAACCCCACGTTTTACAATGGTTTTTGTTTGTTTCGGGTCTTCCAATTGGTCGCAAATAGCAACACGCTCACCTGCTTTAACCAGTTTTGGCAAATAGGTGTTTATAGAATGGTGCGGAAAACCCGCCAATTCAATTTCACTCTCGCTACCAGCACCACGCTTGGTTAAAATAATGCCCAAAATACCAGCTGCCTTAACAGCGTCTTCCCCAAAGGTTTCGTAAAAATCGCCCACACGAAACAACAGTAAAGCATCAGGGTACTTTGCTTTGATAGCATTGTATTGTTTCATTAACGGGGTTTCTTTTTTTGCCAAGGTCAAGTGGTTTTTTAATGTTATTTTTGCTAAAAATGCAAGATTGCTAATGTAGCATTATTTTGATTTTTTTTGAAATTGAACTAATAGAAGTTATTTACAATTATTAACAATTTATTGATGTTAGGATAGCCACGGATACATGAATATTATTTTGGTTTTATTAATTCAGTATGTGTTGTAAGATGATAGAACGATAGAACCCTCAAGGAAACAAATAGGTTTTTATCGATAATTAATGATAAATATTTGTGTATTCGTGGCAGAAAAACATTTAAAGATGGGATTCCCGCCTTCGCGGGAATGATAAAAAGAACTTTTTTATGCGAAAACTAAAAAACAGCGAATTAGACCGATTGAGCGTCAACGACTTTAAGCAGGTTACCAAAACACCGCTCATCATCATTCTCGATAATATAAGAAGCCTAAATAATATTGGCTCGGTATTCCGTACCAGCGATGCATTTTTAATCGAAAAAATTTATTTGTGCGGCATCACCGCCACACCACCACATAAAGACATTCATAAAACCGCCTTGGGAAGTACCGAAACCGTTGCTTGGGAATATGTTGAAAGCACAAAAGCATTGGTTGAAAAATTAAAAACTGAAGGCGTAAAAATCTGTTCCATCGAACAGGCAGAAAACGCCACCATGTTAAACGACTTCACACCCAATCCACAGACAACATACGCCTTGGTTTTTGGCAATGAAGTAAAAGGAGTTGCCCAAGAGGTGGTGAGTGCTAGCGATTTGGTGATTGAAATTCCGCAATACGGCACCAAACATTCGTTGAATATTTCGGTGAGTGTTGGAGTGGTTGTTTGGGATTTGTTTAGTAAAATTTCCAAAAACTAGAGGTGGACAAAAAACCAAAACAACCTTGGCCTACTAAAGACGTAATGACCCAAATTTATGACATGAAACTTTGGGGTGGAAAAGACTTCGATTTTTATTCTGGAAGTGGCTCTCATAACTTCGAAATAACAAAACCCTATTTAGATGTTTTAATTACTTTTTTAGAAGCTAATAACAAATCTTTAATTGTTTGCGATTTAGGTTGTGGCGATTTTAACATCGGAAAACACCTTACCAAATACACTAAAAAATATTACGCTATTGATATTGTTGAAAGCCTGATTGACAGAAACAAAAACATCTTTAAAGAAGCCAACTTAGAATTTCATTGTTTGGATATTGCAAAAGATGAACTTCCATATGCAGACTTCATTATATTACGCCAAGTTTTGCAGCATTTATCTAACATAGAAATACAAAACGTTGTTAAAAAATTAGAAATTTATAAATACATTATTTTAACTGAACATGTGCCTTTTGGAAACTTTACCCCAAACAAAAATATTATTTTCGGACAAGGCATTCGATTAAAACAAAATAGCGGCGTAAATTTACTTGAAGCACCTTTCCGTTTAAAAATTAAAGAAGAAACTATTTTAAATGAGCATATACTAGAAAACAACAAAGGACGTATTGTTACTACGTTATACAACCTGTTTTAAAGTTTAGTTTTTCTAAAAAAAAGATTTTATAGAATAAACCATTGAACAAAACAAACAGCTTTCTTCAACTCAGAAAACTAGCTTTATAAGCTAAAACTAAAATTCTAAATGAGACCATTTTTAGCCATTGTATTTCTAATATTAATTAGTTGTAAAACGGAGACCAACTTAGGAGTTGATTATAGCAAACTAACAACCATCCCTACCAAAGAACAAGTCGGGCATTTGGTTTTACCAGACACTATTGCACCAGTTGAGGCACCGTTTGATATGCCCCTATTTGAAAAACCTACATTTCCCGATAGAACCATCAATATAAAAGAACGCATTAGCCAAAACTCAAATGATATTACGGCTATTGTTGAAACCGCCATTACCGAACTCAGCAGTTTAGGGGGTGGGAAAGTAATCATTCCAAAAGGTGTTTGGAACACTGGGCGTATTTCATTAAAAAGCAATGTAAACCTGCATATTGAAGAAGGTGCCGTAATACAATTTAGTACCCATGTAAAAGATTACCAACCTGCTGTTTTTACACGTGTTGAAAGCATGGAAGTGATGTCGCTAGCCGCATGTATTTACGCCAACAATCAAGAAAATATTGCCATTACAGGTAAAGGCAAACTCGTTGGCCCTTATGGTGGCGAAATAAAAGAACGCTCGTACCACACGCCTATTGAAACGCTTGTAGATTTAACCAAACCTGCCGAAGCGCGTATTCATGATGGCTCGAAGGAAGACTGGATCTTTCCTCCAAAATTCATTTCGCCCGTTAACTGCAAAAAGGTTTATATTGAAGGCATTTCATTAGAAAATACCGCTTTTTGGAATATTGTTCCCGTGTATTGCGACAATGTCATCATAAGAGGTGTTTCGGTAAACTCGGTGGGCATTCCCCGAGGTGATGGTATCGATATTGAATCTTCAAAAAACGTGCTTATTGAGTACTGCACACTAAGTACAGGCGATGATGCCTTTACCATGAAATCTGGTCGTGGTGAAGACGGATTAAACGTTAACAGAGCCACCGAAAATGTCGTGGTTAGACATTGTTTAGCGCTTAAAGGCCATGGTGGCATTACCTGCGGAAGTGAAACTGCAGGTGTTATTAGAAATTTATACGTCCACGATTGTGTGTTTGATGGCACAGGTGTTGGTATTCGGTTTAAAACACGCCGACCCAGAGGTGGTGGTGGCGAAAACCTGTATTACAACAGAATACGCATGAACCTTGAAGCCACTTGTATAAAATGGGACATGCTAGGCACACGAGCTTATGTGGGTGAATTGGCAGACAGACTTCCTATAAGAGACGTAAATGCCCTAACGCCTTTTTACCGAAACATACACATTTCCAATATTATTATTGAAAATGGCACACACTTTTTAAAAATTTACGGCATACCCGAATCGCCATTAACCAACTTAACTATTGATAATGTGGATGCCAACTGCAGCAATCTCATCATAATAAATGATGCTAAAAACGTAAGTATTAAAAACACGAATATCAAAACGCCAGATTCGGTGGTCGATATACTTGGTGGCGACACTATCAGCTTTGACAACCTTGTTTTAGACATAAAACAGAGCGCATTAACCACACCTAATGAAACTATTGAAACCAAAGGCATTCATTTTAGCGATAGCGATTTGTAAATAGCACGAAAAATAATCTTCACAAAAATAGCTGTTAAAATTTGAATCAACAGCCCTAATAAGGGCTTCCTTCGACATTCCTTCGAGGATTGTTCGGGGTTTCTTCGTAAAATAAGGGGTTTCACGAAGAATCCTCGAAGGAATGTCGAACAAGACTCGAACAAAACCCCTTGAAGTCTTAGTCAAAAAATCGATGAACGGTTCATTATTTTTGGAATTAGGCATAAACATTTAACTTGATTCTAAATGTAAAAAATGATAACTTCGCTTGTATGTGCTTAACTTGTTCCTGTATCGGAACATTGAAACGAACTCATATCCAAATCTTTATACGCAACTTAACTGGTAAAGCTTTATATCGTAATCATAATTTTTTATTCATAAAAAGATAAAACTATGACAAAAAATAATTTACCCACAATGCACAATGTAGGCATTGTTGTAGAATCCCTCGATGACGCCATCTCTTTTTTTACTGAGCTAGGCTTGAAGCTCGAAGGGCGAGCCATGGTTGAAGACGAATGGGCTGGTCGCGTTACGGGACTCGGCTCTCAGAACGTAGAGATCGCTATGATGGTTACACCGGATGGCCATAGCCGACTCGAGATTTCACGGTTTCTCACGCCGCCTACCATCTCAGATCACCGCATGGCACCTGTGAACGCTCTCGGCTACCTACGCGTTATGTTTACCGTAGACGATCTTGATGAGGTACTCTCAAGGCTTAGTAAGCATGGCGCTCAACTTGTTGGCGAAGTGGTTCAGTATGAAAACGTGTATCGGTTATGCTATATCCGCGGAATCGAAGGCATCCTTATCGGGCTAGCGGAAGAACTCGGTAATAATTCTTGAAAAAAGAATTTTACTCGAACGGACAAATTTAGCTTATAGTTTTGCTAGCTTTTAAGCTTTTAGTATTTAAATTCGTTTGTTGATGGGGATGAATTATTGAAATGGATTTGTATGCTAAATGTTGTGCCTCGTCCTAAAAGACGACACAACCGACAGTAAACAAACAGAAAAATGAATGACAAAATACCAACGCTTTATCAAAATCAAAAGAGCCTCATCACAACACTCAAAACCGACCTAATCAAGTATATTTGCTTTTACCGCAACGCCCCAACAGAATTATCCGATTAATTTTATATAAAATCAATATCTTTACGCCAAATGCAATTTATACAGGAGCAACAAGCAATAAATAGAATCAAGGTAGTATTTGTTGAAAAAAACTTAAGCAGTAAATGGCTTGCTAAACAGCTTGGCAAGAATGAAGCAACAATTTCAAGATGGTGTACAAATGGATGTACAACCCACATTGAATACATTAGCCTCAATTACATAACTACTTAATGTTCAGATTACTAATTGATTAATAATGAACAGAAATAGCTTAATGGATAACGCAGCACAGATATTAGAACTTAAAAAAAGGCTTTCCCAAGAAACACAGAAGGATAAGCCTAATACAGGTTTGATCGCATCCATCAATGACGAAATCGAAAAATTAGAAATAACCCAAATTCCATTTACCGTTTCGGCTAGAACAGCTCGTCTAATCGGACAAGAAAACTTTGCCAATGCCGAAGGAGCTATAATTGAATTGGTTAAAAATAGTTATGATGCTGATGCATCTGTATGTATTATTATAATTGATCCAGTAAACGATAGTATTCGAATTTTAGATAATGGAGATGGCATGACCGAAAAAATCATTCGGAACCAATGGATGACTATTGGAACTGATGATAAGAAGATCAATTTTAAAACTAAATCAAGAATTAAAACTGGAGCTAAAGGAATTGGAAGATTTGCATTAGACCGACTTGGCAAGTCTAGTGTAATGCTAACAAAAACTCTAGATTCTGAAAGTTTAGTTTGGGATGTAGACTGGAACCAGTTTGACAACTCTGGTGCAGTCATATCGGATATCAAAGCAACTCTTCAAATTGGCAATAGTGATTTTTGGGGAGAAATTATTGAAATGCAAAATTTCACTGGATTAAAAGATCCAATTATTGATTATTGGAAAGAGGAAAAGGGAACCTTAATTTCGATTGACAAACTTAAAGACACTTGGGATGAAAGAGCAACACAATCTCTATTCTCAAATCTGGAAATATTAGTTCCTCCATTGGAAACTAATATATTTCAATTATTTCTTTTTAGCACATTAGAGCCTCAAAAATACGGAAAGGTTCTACCAACTTTATGTGATGATTTTGATTATAAAATTTCAACGATTGTTAATGAAGACCAATCTGTAAGTATTAAAGTTTTCAGAAATGAACTAAACTTTGGGGATTTAAAAAGATTAGGTTTTTTTGAGAACTCAAAGCTCAATCAACCTCAATATCAATTCAGTGCTTTTGAAAAAGGTATGTTTGAAATTAAGACCAAATTAGAATCTTTAATTGCAGGTTATAAAGACATTGACAAAAACAACAACTTAAACAAAATAGGTGCTTTTTCTTTTTCCTTTTTCTTTATGAAAAGAGGTGGTGGTCAGGAAAAAGATGAGGATATTAGTAAGTATCCTTATAAGGCCGTTAATTATAGTAATCGATCAAGTTGGCTAGATAAGTTTGGTGGAATTAAAATTTTCAGAGATAATTTTAGAGTGAGACCATATGGCGAAACTAAAAGTAGCTCATTTGACTGGTTGGACTTAGGAAAAAGAGCATTAAGTAACCCCACGGTAACAAGACCAGGCTATAGAGTCCGACCTCAACAAGTTTATGGTATTGTAAATATTTCGAGAATTGATAATATCAATTTTGAAGACAAATCAAGCAGAGAAGGATTACAAGAAAATGATACTTTTTCGTTATTTAAAGAAATTTTGAAATCCATTATTGAAATTTTTGAGCAAGACAGGAATCAAATAATGATGACCCTCAAGAAAATTTATGACGAAAACAATAAAAAGAGAAAGGCAAAGGAAGATGCTGAACAAATCATAAAAAATAAGAAAGAAACTAAAGGTAATTCAAGCACTAACGATCCTAAGGTTGAACAGGAAACATTGATAAGCGCAATTGAAGCATACAAGGAAGATATTGAAGAGTTGCAAGATGAACAAAAGATTTTAAGAGTTTTAGCAAGTGCTGGGCTAATAGTTACATCTTTTGCTCACGAATTTAGAAATCATACAGATAGTATTCTTCCAAGGACTGACGAATTAAAAAGTGTCCTATTACAAGTCATTGATATTGAAAAACTAAAAGAACTTCCAGATTTTTTTGATCCTTATGTTATGCTTTCAGATATGCGAAAGCAAGATGAAAGGTTGAAATCTTGGCTTGATTTTTCAATTTCATCAGTAAGAAAAGATAAAAGAACTAGAAGAATAATTAATATGGTCACATATATAGAAGGACTAGAGAAAATATGGAGTTCCTTACTTTCAAGGCGAAACATCAAATTGACAATTGACAAATGGAAATTTACAGAAGTCAATTTCAGAGGACACGAAATTGATTTAGACGGAATTTTCAATAATCTCATCACGAATTCAGTTGATGCATACAAAAGAAAAGACTCTGGAGACATCAGAGAGTTAAAACTAAGTTTTGCATTTAATTCACTCGAAACAAATGGAATTAGTATTGTATATCAAGACTTTGGCCCTGGTCTTTTGGAAGAAATATCTGAACCAAATAGAATATTTCAACCATTTTTCACCACAAAAAGAGATGATAAGACTGGGGAAAAAATTGGTACAGGCTTAGGCATGTGGATTGTGAAATCTACTATAGATGAATATAATGGGGATGTGGAGATAATGCAATCTCGACCCAATTTCAAGCTAAAAATAACATTACCGCATAATCTTTAATGAAATGAAATACAAAATCGCTTATATAGACGAAGACCAATCCGACACGAGGAGGTTTCAACGTTTTTCATATAATTTTTTTGAAGTAATCCCCATTACTCCAAAAGATTCCATTGAAGATACTTGTAATGAAATATTGGAGAGCCACGTTGATGCCATAGTGTCTGATTTTGATTTTGCCGAACAACTTTCTACAGTTCACTACGATGGTACTGATTTGGTTAGCCTGTTCTTAAAAAAAAGAGAAGGGTTTCCTATATTCATTCTGACTTCTTACGAAGATGATGCTATCTCCAAAGGAGAAGATGTAAATATTATTTATGAAAAGAAGGAGATGGACGAGGGAGAACAATTTTTAGAAAGAGTTAAAGCTCAAATTGAAAAGTATAAACATAAATTAGAATCAGATGAAAAAAGGCTTTTAGAGTTAATTTCTGAAAGCAAAAAAAGGAAACTTGATGCTCCTGAAAAAGAAGAGTTGGCAGAGCTTGATTCCAAAATAGAGAAAGCTTTAGATAAAGAAAGTCGAATTTCAAATATTTTGCGAGATGAGAAAGAAGCCTCTGAACTCTCTGAATTACTTAAAAAAGTTGATGAACTAGCAAAATCATTAGGTAAAAAAAGATGAGTGAAATATTGTTTCGAAACGAACCACCGGAAAGAACATATTCTGGTAAAGAACTGGCAGATTATAGACGATATAAGGATTCGCTCGCAAAAGATTTCAAAAATAGATGCGGATACACTTACTGTCTAGATTTTTGGTTTGGAGGGAAAACTAATTTTCAAATTGACCATTTTAAACCAAAATCAAAATATCCAGAGCTAGAAAGGAATTACAAGAATTTAGTATACTCTTGTTCCTATGTTAATAGAGCTAAAAGTGATGATTTTGGATCTTATATCGATCCAGTTGACGAAGATTACAATTTACATTTTTATAGAGATATTTTAGGAAATATATATCCTAGAGATAATTCTGATTCAGCTAAGTATATGTATATCAAGTTAAAATTGTACTTAAAGAGACATAGTATTATTTGGATGCTAGACCAACTGGAACAAAAGATGTTTACGCTTCAAGAACTTATTGAAGAATCAAACAATCCAATTGCAAATGAATTATTAGTTGCTGTCACAATGAAATATAATGACTACAAAAAACATCTTAGAGCAATTCAATGAGAAACGCATTCAAATATTTAAGTAAATATTCTACAACCCCGAAGGATGTGGACAGACTTATTATTTCTGCTTTTCTTGAAATTAATAAATTGGAACTTAAGAAAAATAAACTTCTTAAGTCGTATTCAATTGGCCAAACAGATAAAGAGGAATACATCTCATTAATTGAATTTATATTAGTAATCAATTCTGATTCAACAAAATTTGGTTTTGAAGAACTTATTGAACTTTTTGAATTTGTAATTTCTCCTGCTGATAGAATAATTAACGGAGCTATATATACTCCTGAAAAAATCAGGGATTATATTGTTAAAGAATCTTTTACCAAAGCAACAAGTTTCAAAAATCATATTCTAATATCAGATATAGCTTGTGGCTGTGGTGGCTTTTTATTCAATGCTTCAAAGGAATTGAAGAAGAGAACCAGCAAAACCTATGCAGAAATATTCAAAAACAACATTTTTGGTATTGATATTCAAGAATACTCAATCAACAGAACTAAGCTTCTTCTTTCGCTTTTGGCTTTACAATCAAACGAGGACGAAATAAAATTTGAATTTAATTTATTCCAAGGCGATTCTCTTGATTTTGACTGGACAATTAAAATTGCTGAATTTAAAGGTTTTAATATCATTCTCGGAAACCCACCCTATGTTTGTGCTAGGAATCTTGATAAAGAAACCAAAGAAAAATTAAAAGGTTGGGAAGTTTGTAAATCTGGTAATTCTGATCTTTATATTCCATTCTTTCAGATTGCCATTGAGAATTTGTCTGAGAATGGAATCCTTGGTTTTATCACAATGAATTCCTTTTTCAAAAGCCTTAATGGAAGAGCTTTAAGAGGCTATTTCCAAAGAAAACAACTTGCTATCAGCATTATTGACTTTGGGTCAGAACAAATTTTCAAATCAAAAAATACATACACTTGTATTTGTTTCATTGAAAATAGAAACCAGCATTTCATTACATATAATACCTCTGAAAGTGATAAGTTAAAGAGAAAACAATCCTTTAAAAAGGTGAATTATAAAAATCTTGATTCTAGAAAAGGATGGAATTTAAAAGACAATAAAACCATTTCAAAAATTGAATCCACGGGTATTCCATTTGGCGAACTTCACCAAACTAGACACGGCATAGCAACACTAAAGAATGACATTTATATTTTTAAACCAGTTGACGAGGACGAAAACTATTTCTACTTGCAAAATGGTAGTTTGTATAAGATAGAAAAAGGTATTTGCAAAGACATTGTCAATTCAAATAAGTTAAGTCGAGAGATTAGTTTGAACAACCTAAAAGAGAAAGTCATTTTCCCATACGACCAACAAGAAAAACCTAAAATTCTAGAAGAAGAATTAATCAAAGAAAACTTCCCCGAAGCCTACAAATATTTTCAAAATAAAAGAAAAATGCTGTCAGAAAGGGATAAAGGTAAGGGGAACTATGAAAACTGGTTTGCATTTGGTAGAACTCAATCTTTGGAGAAGATAAAGAACAAAATGTTCTTTCCTAAATATTCTGACAGGACACCCAATTTCATTATCAATTCGGATGATGACTTACTTTTTTATAATGGATTAGCAGTTGTTGGAAGTTCTGAAATAGAAATGAAAATCATTAAAAAGATTATGGAGTCGAATATCTTTTGGTACTACATCAAGACCACAAGCAAACCTTACTCTTCAAACTACTATTCATTAAATGGAAATTACATCAGAAATTTTGGTGTTTGCGAATTGACACAAGACGAAAATAAATTCTTAATAGAAGAGACCGACCAAGATATTTTAAATGAATTTTTCGAGTATAAATATGAAGTAAAAGTAAGATAACCCAACGCTAAACCAAAAATCACAAAAGAACATATATCTTTTTCCAACGCTGAAAACCAAACAGAACGAAAAAAAGCCAGTGTAAAATATCGTTAAGCATAAGCCAATCACTCCCCACAAACCTCTCCCAAAACCCATAAATAATCACTTCTATTTTCAATAAAATCCCTATCGGAAATATCAATAATTTTGACATTAAAGTCGGTTTGGCTTTTTAAAAATTCTAAATAACCCGCATTTATTTTTTCAAGATAATCGTTGGTAATGTGCTGTTCGTAATCACGTCCGCGTTTTTTAATGTTCTCTTGCAATTGTGCAGTGTTTTGATATAAATACACATACAAATCGGGTTTACGCAAGTCTTTATACATTAAGTAAAAAAGTTTGCGGTAGAGCTTAAACTCATCTTCTTGCAAGGTAATTTTAGAAAATATCAGCGATTTAAACACATCATAATCACTTACAATAAAATCCTTAAATAAATCGAGTTGCGATAAATCGTCGCTAATTTGTTGGTAACGGTCTGCCAAAAAACTCATTTCCAAAGGAAAGGCATACCGCTGTGTATCGCTATAAAATTTGGGCAAAAACGGGTTGTCGGCAAAGCGTTCTAAAATAAGTTTGGCATTAAAATCGTGTGCAATTTTGGTCGCTAAACTGGTTTTTCCTGCACCTATATTGCCTTCAATGGCTATGAAATCATACTTTGAAAAATGGTAGTCTTTAATAGGGTTTTTCAACCAAATATTAATGGGTTCCAAAACGCTATCATCGTCGCATTCGGCTAATAAATCAGCAACATTTTTATGTAATAGGGGGTGTTTTACCTGGGCTGCAATATCGTGTAACGGCAACAATACAAACTTACGATTTTGCATTTCGGGGTGTGGCACTTGCAAGGTGGCTGTATTCAAAACATGGTCTTCTACCAAAATAATATCTAAATCGATGCTTCGGGCTTCGTAAGTACTTTTCTGGGTACGCACACGTCCTAAAATGGTTTCGATAGCCAATAATTGCTGAAGTAGGGTTTCGGGTTCTAAATGACTTTCTAAAACCAAACAGGCGTTAAAAAAATCGTCGCTTTCAAAACCAAATGCAGGCGATTTATAAACCTTTGAAATGCGGATAATATTCCCGATTTTAACATGAATTAAATCGATGGCATCTTGAAGGTTTTTAAATTTATCTCCTTTATTACTGCCCAATGCTATGTAAAACGTTGTTGGTTGTATCATAAGTAGTGGCAAAATAAGTAAAACAAAATTTATTCCTTTATATTTACAAGACGTATTTATTCACAATTGTAAATGACTTCAAAAGACAAACTTGCTGCCCAACAAATTTACATGCTTTTGGGAGCGCTTTTTATAACATCGTTGGTAGTTTCAAACCTTATCTTTCAAAAATTCTTCTATTGGCATCCTTTCGATATGGAGGTTTTTGGAAGCAAACTATTTATTGTTTCGGTGGGTATTTTGCCCTACCCCATTACGTTTTTAATAACCGATTTAATTAGTGAAATTTACGGAAAAAAACGTGCCAACCAAGTGGTGGTGAC
>LLBY010013353.1_pt5 | contig 14250 bp, 16 predicted proteins | sample 1489401 | NCBI WGS metagenome assembly LLBY01 (sample SAMN04092656, study PRJNA295927) | soil metagenome | biome: Soil prokaryotic community; feature: Bulk soil; isolation source: soil from tomato rhizosphere | host: tomato cultivar Hawaii 7996 | place: South Korea | collected 2011-11-01 | reverse complement strand
CAAATAGACAAACTTCTATATAATGTCAGATAGAAGTTTATCTATATGAACACTGAGACGTCTCTTGTCTGTAATATGAATGTATTTACTCCAGCCCAGCGTGAATCCCACATGCAGGCGACGCTGGAGCTAATTCAGTCACTTCAGAGCGTCCAGGGAATAGAGGGCGGATACGAACTATATTTTCCCAACGAAAGCGAACTGATATCTAAAATTTCTGAATTTATCGCGAATGAGCGTCTATGCTGTCCGTTCCTGAAATTTATCTTGCAGGTCGGCGGAAGCGACGAGCTAATCTCCTTCGCGTTAACGGGACCGGACGGAACACAAGAATTTCTGCGCGCCGAATTCGGCGGAGCCATCTCATGAATGTAAACCCTGTCCTTTTTGCCAAAGCCATTGCCGATGACACCCGGCAAAAGATCATGACGGAGTGTTGCTGCTGCTGGGTTTCCGTTGGCGATCTTGCAAGCAAATTGGAAGTCACACAGCCCACCGTTTCACATCACCTGGCCATCCTGCGCGAGGCAGGTCTGGTGAACAGCCGGGAAGAGGGCAAGCAGACCTTTTACACCCTCAATCAGGAGAAGATCGCAGTCTGCTGCGGGCAGCTGATGATCAAATTTGCGCCGAAAACCACGACAACTGAAAAACTGATCCATGTGATTAACCAATAAGATTGGAGAGCGGCTGCGCCCGTGCTGCATCCAATTTTTTTGATCTGTTTTATAGACAAACATCTATATGAAAGGAGGTGAAAGCCATGAACGAACTGTATGTTTTCAGTAATTGCGGCTGCGGAGAAGGCGAATGCAGCTGTGGCGGCGGAGGCTGCTGCTAAGGAAAGATCTCTGTGTCGCAACGGCGACGCAGAGAGGACTTATTGGTATAAATTTTTTTAAAGAGATGCATAGATAATCTTCTATATAAAGCTCGTCACTTCGAATCTATCAACCATCGAAGGTAAACATGGACATCCTTTCTCTTCTACAATACACATTTGCTAAAGTCATCGAGACATTCTCGCATAACTGGTTTCTGCTTGCCATCACGATCTTCATTAGCGCAGCGTTGAAACTGTATGTGAACCAAGATGCCATCGCGCGCTTCCTGCGCGGCAATACAAGGAACAGTGTGCTCATCTCCACAGGCATTGCCGTTGGCACCCCGTTTTGCTCCTGTGGCACGACAGCAGTTGTATTGGGTATGATGGCTTCTACAGTCCCTTGGGCGCCGATTGTCGCGTTCCTTGTGGCCTCGCCACTCACCTCTCCACAGGAGCTCTTTTATAGCGCCGGATTGTTCGGCTGGCCGTTTGCAATTGCATTCTTTGTTGCCTCCATCGTGCTCGGCCTGGCGGGTGGAGCTATCGCTAGTTTTGCCGACTCGCGCAGCTGGCTGGCGAATCAGGCCCGTATGATGTCGCCAGAAGCATCGGCCTTTTCCTTAGGTGTCATGGGGGCTCCGGCCCCCATCGGCCTTCCGGTCGTCGCCCAACCCGCCATCGAATCCGTTGCTGGAGCGGCCCTGTGTGACTGCGCATCGAATCGTATAGAGCTAGACATCTCTACACGACATAGCCAAACCTTCAAACCAGCCGTCACTTTCGGTGCATTCATGCAGGAACTGTACGGTGTCAGTAAGCGTTTTCTGCCGCTCTTTATTGGATTTACCTTCGTTGGTTACCTGCTTAACGGACTGATCCCCGCGGCATGGGTTACCAGTCTGTTCGGCACCGGCCATGTGTACAGTATCCCACTGGCCGCGACGCTCGGACTGCCCTTCTATATCAATACAGAGGCATCGCTGCCCCTCATTCGCGCCATGCTCGAAAGTGGTATGAGTCAGGGGACAGCCCTCGCTTTCCTGATTACAGGCGCGGGTACATCTCTCGGCGCGCTGGGCGGCGCGCTGACAATTGCCCGCTGGCGCGTCGTCGGGATTGTAATTGGCACACTATGGGCAGGATCTATTCTAATCGGATTTGCCTATAACATTTTCGTTCTATAATTCAAAAGGAGACTCAGATGACCCAATCCCCCACCCCGATCCATGAAGTTGTTCGTGAACATTACGCAGAGCGCATAAAGAACAACGCTTCCTGCTGCGGAGGCACCTCCGATTGTTGTGACAGCGAGAGCAGCCTCTACCCAACCGATTTGCTTGCCACCCTCCCGGAAGGCGAATCGACTGTAAGCTATGGGTGCGGCGACCCGATCACGCTCGCGGCCCTACAGCCAGGGCAGACCGTGCTCGATCTCGGCTCGGGCGCGGGCCTCGATTGTTTCTTCGCGGCGAAAAAGGTCGGCGAGACCGGGCACGTCATCGGCGTGGACATGACCCCGGAAATGATCGAGCGCGCCAGGTCCAGCGCGCAGCGGTTGAACATCCAGAATCTGGAATTCCGTCAGGGCTATCTCGAAGAGCTGCCTGTCGAATCCAACACGGTCGATGTCATCATCTCCAACTGCGTGATCAATCTTGCACCGGATAAAACCAGGGTCTTTGCCGAGGCTTTCCGCGTGCTCAAGCCCGGCGGCAAGCTGGCTGTCTCGGATATTGTGACAGACGGTCCCCTTCCCGAAGCGATCAAAAAGAGCCTGAGCGCCTGGGCAGGATGTGTCGCGGGCGCCGTGGAGGTAAAGGACTATATCGGCAAAATGGAAACAGTCGGCTTTACAAATATTTCCATCACACCGGTCTATTTTGAGAAAGAGACTGTCGACTCCGCAATTGCGGAACTGGATCATGGAATTGAGTTAAAGACGGTCTCCCGGGACGACGTGTACAAGGCGGTCTACAGCGCAAAGATCACGGCATATAAACGCGCCTGACCAAAGATGACAGCCACCCTTAAGGGTGGCTGTCGTTGATCTCCTCATCTTCATCATCGTCCTCCTCTTCAAAGTAAGCATCATCGTATAAAGATTTGTTGGAGAACTGCTCTAAGAGCATTTCTTCCGTCAGCTTTCGTTGTTCGAGGTCATCGATATCATCCAAAAATTCGCGCGCCCAACGGGGGAATTGACTTACATTGATTTCGCGGCGTTCCATGGCATCCAGGTAACTCCAATCCACAGGGCTGTCTTGAAATTCCTCATTCACCGGATCGGGCAACGCACGGATTTTCTCATGTAAATGGTCGGGCATGTGATCCAGAGACCTCATGCCGGCCGGCAGCTCATCGGGATTGGGTGGACGATATTGATTCAGGATGTTTTCCGGTGCTTCGCTCGCGGCCAGACCGTCGGGATCATTCTGCATCATCATGCGACGAAAGCGGCCCCCATCGCCTGCTGGAGGAATCCACGGAATTTGATTTTGATGGTCTCGCCACCAGCGCGCTTCCACCCACAACCTCCGGGCGGATTCGTCATCTGGAAACTGTCTCAACAATTCCTCGAGCACATCCACCGATTCGGCGAAGTATCCCTGCTGCGCGTATTCCTTTCCAACCCAGAACATCGTCCCGCGTGGATCTTCAGATACCCGGATCGCTTCATGAAAGATCTGCCAGGCGCTCTCGGCCCCTTTGACCTGACCGCCGAGATAATCCTCAAGCAGTTGGAGGTGCCCGGTGTGTAGATACGTCTTCACGTCTGCCGGACCATCGTGTTCATCCTCAAAAACCTCCGGCAGATCCTGATACTTTTCCTCCCAACGCGAGACATATCCGAACGACAGCGCCAGCCTGCGACGCTGCTGCCACGGGCGATCGTCCCATTCGTCGATGAGGCGGCTCAGGGCGCGGCGGTTATCGCGGATCAACGTTCCATCGCGGTAAGCGCGCTGGATGAGCTGCTGGGCGCCTTCATTCTCGGGGAACAGCGCCAGGATGTCAAAACACAGCGCAGCCGCTTCACACGGACCCGGGTCTTCCTCATCGGTGAGCAGGCGTTCAGCTTCTTCCAACATTCTCTGTACATAATCAGGATACTGCGTTTCGCTCATAAGAAGATTATATTCCAACTCGACCAACTTTCTCCTTCACTTGACAGTACAATAAAAGAAAATGAGGAAACCCAAATGAAAATCGTAACAGATTGTGCGGCGGATATGACCGCTGAAGAATTGGAACAACTCAGTGTCACCCAGGCTCCGTTGTTCATTCAATTCCCCGATGGGGAGGTGAATTCGGCCGATATTTCCCCGGACGATTTCTACAATCGGTTGGAAGCGATGCGACCGGCTATTCCGACCACAGCACAGCCTTCCGGTGGAATCTTTGCCGAGCTCTACCGCAGGATTGCGCAAGTGGACAAAGATATTCTCTCCATCCATATCTCATCGGGTTTGAGTGGCACGATTCACGCCGCTCGAGACGGAGGAGAACAGGTAAAAGCGGAAGCCAATGTGAGCTATTGGGATACCCTCACCCTCTCCGGTGGAGAGAGGTTTCAGGTGATCGCAGCCGCATGGGCCGCCCGCGCCGATTGGGCATTGCATTCGATCCTGGATCGGCTGAAAAATATACGTGAAAAAACGGAAGTCATTTACACGCTGGATACACTCGAATATCTTGCACGCGGCGGACGCATCGGACGCGTCAAAGCCATGGCCGGCGCGTTGTTGAATCTAAAACCGGTCATCCGCGTGGATGCGGACGGCAAGTACAGCACCGTCAGCACAGGGCGTACACTGGGCAAATCGATGATCGCGATTGCAGAGCATTTGCATCAGCAGTACGCCCAAACGCCTGTCTGGGTTACTGTGTTACATGGCCGCTTCGCGGAAAAGGCAGACAGCCTGGCAAACGAATTAAAGGCAACTTTGAATATCAAAAAGCTGGAGGTCAATCGGATCTCGCCTGTACTCGGTGTCCATACCGGACCCGGGATCGTCGGCGCGGCGGTCGTTCCCATGGAACTGATGGAAGATTTGACTGGCTAGGAGCCTGCTAAGACATTCGGGCGTAAGACAACGACTCAGCACTGGCTGAGTCGTTTTTGATTTGAGGACAGCCTCTACTCATTTGGCGGTAGGGACGTGCGCACCCGTACCCGTTTATGAATGGACCTGCGCGCTTTACGGGTAGGTTTCCTGGTCCGCAGCGCGGGCATCCGCCTGAACATCCCCACCGGAGGCAGGCGTCGAAAGTCTGGCAGGAGGGTATCGATATTGCGTAGCGAGGGGATCAGATAGCCGGCAAGCCCAATCAATGTGCCGCCAATACCGCACAACAGGATCAACAGCCCAAACCCGGAGCCGGGGCCTGTTCCTACCAACCAGCCAAACGTACTTGCGAGAGCTCCGCCCGTGCCCATGGCCGGTTCGAATATGCGGTCACCAAAGTAACCTGCCAGTAGCGGCGCAACAGGAAGTGTAGCCTGCGCAATAAAATCGCTTGCGGAAAACACACGTCCCTGCAGGTCGGGCGGCACCTTTGCCTGTAGGAAAGCATCCATCGAAACGTTGACGATCGGATCGAAGATCGCATCAACCACCACCGCGATCAGCCAGATCACCAGGGTTTGACCTATACCGAGTAAGGTCATTCCAAACAGGCTGGAAAATAACCATGCAAGAATGATCGTACGCGCAGGGCGCTTGATCCCACCCCAGGTGGTGAGGAAGAGTCCTCCTAGCACAGAGGCCAGCGCACCCGCAGATTGGACGGCGCCCAGAACCTGGGTATTGTCTCCCGTACGCAACAAGATCATTGGATAGAGCACAGCAGCCGATAAGGCGATCCCGGAGAATAAATTACCGGTGAAAAAAACCAACTGCAGACCCAGCAAGTTGGGTCGTTGGATAATGTATCTAATCCCGTACAGGGCTTCACTTAAGAATCTGGTATGAGAAAGCACTCCTTCTATTGTTTTCGGAGGCTGCGGAATTTCAACCAGGAGCAAGACACCGATGGAAATCACAAAGGCAAATATATTGATCGTCAGGATCCCGTTTAACCCAATCACCAGATACATTACCCCGGCCAGCAAGGGGCCGAAAATCCCTGGGATTTCATAAAGCAACGAAATCAAGCCGTTGGCGCGGATGTATTGGTTCTTGGATACCATAGTTGTAATCGCCGCTGCGTACGAGGGAGATTGAAAGGCGGAGCCAATTCCCTGCAGCGTAGCTGCGACATATAAATGCCAGACCTCCAAAAGCCCCACTGTCTGGAGCAGCAACAAAACCATCAGCCCGGCAAGCGATAAAATATCGTAAACCAGCATCATCAGTTTGCGGTTGCTGCGGTCGATCAAGATACCGGCAAAGGGCACGGCGATCAGATAGGAGGCAAAGAAAAAGAACTCCAGGATTCCCACAGCAGTTCCACTCTCGGTGATGCTAAAGATCCAGATTGGTAATGCGACTGCAGTAATACTGGAGGCAATTCCGGAAACCATCTGTCCCAGCCAGACGATGAAAAGCCCCCTCATACCTTGTGGGCGTCGAAAAGACAAATTCAATTTCCGCATTCCTGAGAGCATATCACAGCGAATCAGAGACGACAACCCTCAGAATGGATGCTTTTCTTGTAATGTCATTTCAAATGAGGCGATCTCCCGGAGACCTTACTGCTTGTCGCATTAATTGGTAAACTTTTGAATAGTATTGCAGGCTGAAATTCAAATTTCGAGTTTAGTTAATTATGCGGCACTCTGTAATAAAACGATTACGGGTACAATCGCGGCAGGACTTTGTCACGTATGCAGCCCCGCGCCTCCTTTGACCGTGAACTTCTGATTCCCTTTGCTGTGGGCGTCGTTGCGATTCTTGGGCTGGGGTGGATCTTTTTGACCAACGATCGCAGCGAATCACCCCTGCCCCCCACGCTAGAACCCACTGCGATTCCATTCGAGGTTAGCCCCCGCGCGACCGGGAGGCCACCTTTATCTCCCTCGGCAACTCCCACGCCGGAAGAGACCGAGACACCTCGCGCCACTTCCACCGGCACCAGTCCTGTCTCTTACCCCGGACCACCTGCCGAAACGCCTCTCGCCGCTGGCACCCCAATCACGGAGAGTCAGCCGGCTCCTACCCCAGACCAGGTTGAGCCCCTCGCAGCCGGGAAAAAATATGATGATACAGACCCCAATATTGTTTATGACCGGTTCTGGACCTTTAGGATGAATCCTGGGACGGAACACGCATACAAAGGCACATTACATGTCTCAGGCAGTATTGGCAATGAGGCATCCTTCCGCTTTACAGGACAACGATTCTACTTTGGCTACCAGCGCGGGCGGAATTTCGGGATCGTGACGGTTGTGATTGACGGAGAGTCCTATAATTTCCATGAGCAAGCCTTCGGCAACGTCTGGCGGTCTCCTGAGCTTTCTCCGGGCACCCATTCTGTGAGGATCATCCATGAAAGCGGAGAATCCATTAATCTGGATTATATAGAGGTCTGGGACTAAAGTTGGGCGGCTTCGGCAGGAACTATCCTGTCGTGATCCGGCAGGATATCTTCCGCATCCCGAATCGCCGGAGTCAAATATCCTGCCAGCCCGGCAAGGATCCCACCCAGGCAACTGAAAAAGATCAGCAGCCCCATCCCCGCCCCAGGCCCCGGAGCGATAAGCCAGCCAAATGCGGAGGACAGTCCGCTCGGCGCGCGCATCGCAGGCTCGAGAACGTAATCTGCAAGGGTTCCTGCAATCAGCGGAGAGATCGGATTCGTCATCCAGGCAATCAACGTCCGCGCAGAAAATACACGTCCCTGCACATCGGGCGCGACCTTGCTCTGCCAGATCGCCTGGTTCGAGCCATTGATCAACGGGACGAACAGGGAGGATAGCGCGTTCGTCGTCACCCAGAAGGGAACCCACGTACCCAATCCCATCACTGCAAAGAAGGAACTTGCAACGATCCAGCCACCCAGCACCCCATGGACTTTGCGCTGAAAGCCACCCCATGCGCTCATCGCGATACCCCCAAGCACACCACCGATCGCCCCTGCCGATTGGACAAACCCCAGGCTAACGCTGTCATTGCCAGTGCGCAGCAGGATCATCGGCGCGAGAACTGTGAAGGCAATCCCGGAACAGAGATTGCCAAAGAAAAAAACGAGCTGAAGCCCGAGCAAACTTGGACGGGCAAAGATATAGCGAAAGCCAAAGACAGCTTCCTGTAAGATATTGCCTTGCGATTGCGTGCCTTCCACGGTCCGTGTAGGTTGCGGGATGTGAACAAAGACCAAAATAAAAATTGCGAACAGGAAGGTACCCACATCCAATGACAAAATCCCAGTCAAGCCGAAGACGGGCAGGAGCGCGCCAGCCAGCATGGGAGCGAGGACTTGAGGACCCATGTCGATCAGCGACATCATACCATTTGCACGTCCGTATTTCTCTTTGGGAATCATCGTGCTGATCGCTGCAGAATAGGCAGGCCACTGAAAGGCATTCCCCAGCCCCTGAAAGACCGCTGCCGCGTACAGATGCCATACTTCCAACACGCCAAACGCCTGCAGAACGAGAATAGAAATGGTTGCCAGTCCGGCTGTCAGGTCGCTGACCATCATCATCAGTTTGCGGTTGTAGCGATCCACCATCACCCCGGCAAACGGAGTGACGATCAACAGCGGCGTGATGAAGAACACCTGCATCAAGCCGAGCGCGGTGGCGCTGCCCGTCTTTTCAAAGACCCAGATGGTGAGCGCGAATACGCTCATATTCGTGGCGAGAACAGAGACGATCTGCCCAAGCCAGACCAGTGTGAAGCCGAACATTCCCGTTGGACGATTCGTATTTTGCATGGTGTTCCTCTAAAACCAATTTCTTATAAAGGTTTTTGTAGGTCAGCTTGGTAACCTGACAATTATGAGATATTGGCGGGTATCCATCCGCCCTACGGTTTCAAAAGTTCCGGCAGGATAACACATCCTTAAGAGTCAAACAACCCCGCGCCAGGCGGGATTGTTTGACTTTCTCCTACGCAGTCAATTTATGTCAGAGGGGCTGCTTGGCACTCACTCCACATAAATCTCTACGTGCTCCCCGTCCTCGTCATCGGTGACGTCAATAATCTTGCCCGTCATCCCTGAGCGTACCGCATCCATCACATTTGACATATTCACCCCCTCGACCTCGGGGGCGAAATGCGCGCCGATCTTCATCCCGGCATCCACCAGCGCAAGAGGAATCTGCACCGAGGCCTTCGAACGACCCGTGCGCACGTCCGTCACCCGGATCCGCAGCCAGCGCGGCCCGCCAGATATGCCCGGGGGACGCGGCGGTGTCGGCATTCGCTTCTCACTTAAGGCTGAGAGCAGCTTGGTCCCTTCCTCGGCGCTCAGCTTTCCATCTTCGATCATCTTCAAAATTTTCATTCGCTCTTCAGAGCTCGCCATATCACACCTCCTTACCCGATGTAAACTTGCACGTGTTCGCCATCTTCGTTGTCGTTTGCATTGATGATGAGAGGTGCACCCGATTTCCCCGTTGCATCTAAGATCTGGATGATCTCATCCACATTCGTATGTTTCATGCCCTGAATGTTATGCCCAAACGTACGCAGAAACCAGGCAGTCAGACCCAATGGCAGCGGAAAACCAAGGGTGATGTTCCGCGGCCAGTCCTCCGCATTACGCCGGTCCACGTTGACGTACAACCATTTTGAATTCTGCGCACCGGCCCCCAGCGCAATCAGCAACACTCCTAACAAAAGAGGGAACAAAAGAACAAAGAACCAGAAATTGACTCCAGAGTTCTGCTGGATGGAGTACATGCCCCAGGCACTGAACACCGTCAGGAAGACGCCGACCCACAACGGGATCATGGCAAAGCGACGGGCGCGGGCCTTGACCTGTTCGAACTCCGGAGCGTCGATTCTCTCGCCTCCGGAGCTGGCTCCCGCTTCAATGACTTCCATCTCTGCCTCAGCCGGATTCGCGGCGTCGGCTTCGAGGGCCCGCATCAGGCTTGCGGCTTGCTCGGCAGAAATCTTGCCGTCCTGCACCATCTGCAAAATTTTCTTGCGTTCTTCCGCAGACATTACTTTCCTCCTTCCAGCGCGTTTAGCAATTGTTCTGCCTGCTCGGCTGTGATCTTCTTCTCGGCAAGCATCTTGAGGATAGCCATGCGCTCTTCCTCGGCCACCGGCTCCGAGGGAGGTGTAGGCGGCGCGGGGACACCCCTTGGTCCCATCTCCCAGTTCCAGCGCCCCACCTTCACATTTCCTCTCCAGCGACGTGCCTGACGCTCGGCATGGCGCTCGACGCGGCGGGCTGCTTCCTCGGCGCGTTTGGCGGCGCGAGCGGTGGCCTGCTCTACCTGGCGCGAGATCCGCTCGCCAAAGCCAGACCAATCGAAATTCATCCCTGCAAAGTTTCCAAAGTCCTCGGCAGAGTTGCCCGCTTCGGCATTGTTCGTCACACGGATTTCGCCGCCTGCATTGAGTGAAATCTTGGCAGAACCGTCACCGAATACCAGCACTCGCTCCGTGACGTCTTCCTGGTTTTCAACGTCGGGCCAATCCACATCGATTTCATCCCCGTTCATGGATAGTGTCACATTGGCGTTCGGTTTCAAGACGAGCAGGATATCATCGCCAGCTGTGATCGAGTAGGCGCCATCGGCCTTGGGCTCCAGATACACAACCACATCCTCCCCCACATTGACTTTGACATTGCCGCGCCCGCCCCGCAATGCCATGTCGTCTGCGACCGAATCGAAGGTGATGTTTCCCTCCACGTCCCGAACGGATACGTCGCCGCCGACACTCTTCACATAGAGATTTCCCTTTGCGCCGCGCAAGCTGAAGTCGGCCTTGACCGTATCAATCGCCACAGATCCCACATCGCGCATGGAGAGATCATTATCTATTTCATTGATCTTGATACTTCCCATCACCCCACGCACTGCCATGTCCCCGCCAATCCTCTCGATGGATAGGGAAGCATCCCGCGGAATCCGCAGGGAGACATCGTCCGTGCAGGAAAATGAAACGGCATCGCCATCCTGCTGTAAGGTGAGTTCGTCTTCATCTGTTTTGATGAGGACGTCCTCGCCATCCCAGCCTACAACGCTCAAATCACCATCAATCGTCTCGATGTTGATTCTCGGGTTCTTTCCAGCAGAGATGATTCGTGACATGTTCTACTCCCCTTCCCCACGCAAAAGCCGCATGGCCTCGTCGGGCGAGATCTTGCCCAATTCCAGATCTTCGAGCACGGTGCTGCGCGTTTCCGGGCTGATCTCCAACACTTCGTCCTTACCTGGCTCGAAGCCTAAAGCACGGATCACCTCATGCAGACGATTTCGTATGGTGGGGTAGGACAGGCCAAGCTCCTGTTCCATACGGTTGATCTTCCCCTCGCACCGCACAAAGGTCACGATAAAATCCAAATGCTCGGCGGTCAAATGTGCAAAGGGTCCACCCGTGAACTGCCCCTCAATGGACGTATCGCAGGCTGGACAATGTAAACGGGTGACTGTTAATTCTCCACGACAAACAGGGCAACGAGTTGGTGCAGCGTACATAAGATCTCCTAAAAACATTTTAATAAAGCTCTCAGGGCTTATAATCGGAAATCAAGCTTTCTTATACGAGCAACGTGCCAGGTTACAAATTCTGAATTGCTGCTCGATATTTAAGAACATTATATTCAGAATATTTATTTTGTCAAGACATGATTCAAAATAATTAACATCTGTTCAAAATAATTAAAGTTTGCGAAATAAAATCTCAAAAATAGTAACCTTGCAGGAAATAATTCATCTCATGAGGTGCTGGAAATGATTCGTTCACTTTACTATATCGCCGGGCGGCCCCTTCAAAAAGACCTTCCCCCTGAGCAATTTCCCGAGCTCATCAAAAATCAACAGGCCGTTCTGTGGGTGGACTTTATCAGCGAGCCGCCAGAAATCTGCCAGCCTATTTTGGAAAAGTTTGGCTTTCATCCTCTAGCCATCGACGATGCCCTGCAGGAAACGCATGTCCCCCGGCTGGACGATTGGGGTGAATATCTCTATATTGTCCTGAATTATATGAACCTGGAGCCAAACAGCGAAACGTGGGAAACCGAAGTGGATGAGCTGGATGCCTTTCTCGGAAGCAACTATATCATCACTCACCATGACCATCAGATTTCTGCCGTGGATGAAACCTGGGTCGCCTGCCACCGCGATGAGCGAAACGTGCAGCAGGGAGCGGATCACATCCTCTACAAGATCACCGACCATCTGATGTCGAACTATATGCCGGCTGTGGAAAGAATTGACGAGGCGATCGACCAACTGGAAGATCAGGTGTTCAGCCGTCCCTCGCCTCGCACGCTCGAAAGGCTGTTTGCACTCAAACGAATTTTGCTGGCGATGCGACGCATCATCATCCCCCAGCGCGAAGTGCTGAACAAGCTTGCCCGCGACGATTACAAGGTCGTGGATCCCCGGGACCGTGTCTTTTTCCGTGATATCTACGATCATCTCGTGCGGTTACACGACCTCAACGAGAGCTTACGCGATATTGTGGGCGGCGTCCAGGATACCTATTTGTCCGCCGTGAACAATCGCATGAACGAGATCATGAAGACTCTGACGATTATCACGGTTCTCTTCTTGCCGCTTAACTTTCTGACAGGCTTTTTTGGGATGAACTTTTTTGAGCCGGGTGGTAACCTGAGAGCCTGGACCACAAACCCTGTTTTCTACCTTACACTCGTCACGGTTTTTATCATGCCTATCAGCATATTCATCTGGATGCGGCGCCGCACCTGGGTGTAACCAAAATCCTGCCTCCAAGAGCTTGACACAGAACAGACGTTCGGTTATCATTCATAGCACAAATGAGCGAAGAATGCTCATGTGCCCAGTCGTCTGGGCAGGAGGCAGCTATGATGATGGTTCGAAAAAGCAAAGGTCTCGGAGAACGTCACCACAGGATTCTTGCGTTCCTTCAGCAATACCAGCGCGAGAACAGGTACCCCCCATCCATTCGTGAAATCGGTGAAAAGACCGGAATCACATCCACGTCTGTTGTGAATTATTATCTGGATCAGCTTGAGAAGAAGGGCTTGATCGAGCGGGATCGCAAGATCTCGCGAGGCGTACGCCTTGCGGGTATGAATGGTTCACCAGACACGCTGCGCATCCCTATTCTGGGCCCGATTGCTGCAGGTTCCCCCATCCCTGAACTGGATCCCAATATCAGCTACCTGATGGATAGCGAAGCTCATGCTGTGGATATTGCGCGCAGTCTCCTTCCCTCGAAGGAAAAGGGCGACGATCTGTATGCCCTCGAAGTGCAGGGAGAGTCCATGATCGATGCGATGATCAACGATGGAGACATCGTGGTCCTTAAGCCTGCCTCTGATGCCCGCAACGGTGAAATGGTCGCCGTGTGGCTGCCGCGCGATAACGAAGCCACCCTGAAGTACTTCTTCAAGGAAAAGGATCGCTATCGCCTCCAGCCCGCCAACCCCACCATGAAACCGATCTTCGTCAAGAAGACGGAGCCGCTGGAGATCAAAGGCAAGGTGGTCATGGTCATTCGCCGGATGGAAAAGCTGCTTGCTGCATAACAAGTCGAGTAAATCAAGAGGCGACCTGAACGGTCGCCTCTTTTTGTTTATTTAGCAAAAGATGTAGAGCGATATAATTTGGACAAACAAAAAGGAGGTTTTTATGTATGGAACGATTGCACGCTTTCGCATCAAACCCGGGGTCAAAGAGGAGTTTGTCAAAGCCATGGATAGCTTCGGTGGTGCCATGATTCCCGGCTGGGTCGCGGACTATTATTTTCAAATGGACAATGACCCGGATGAATTCTATTTGGTGGCAATTTTTGAAGATAAAGAGACATATGTGGCCAATGCAGATAGCGCAGAACAACATGAACGCTATCTTGTTTTCCGGTCTTTCCTGACAGATGACCCGGAATGGCACGATGGCTTCATTGCGTCGGGAACGGGACCAGGAGCTGTCGTCAAATAAGGTGAAACATATAGAATCAAAAAAGACGGTCTTTCACAGACCGTCTTTTTATTTGCAAGAAATCTCTTACTCGAGAACGACGTTGGCGCCAGCTTCTTCGAGGCGCTTCTTCGCATCGTTCGCGGCATCCTTGCCAACGCCGGTGAGGACCTTGCCGCCCGCGGTTTCCGCCAATGTCTTGGCTTCGCCGAGGCCGAGGCTCGTCAACTGACGGATGACCTTGATGACGTCGATCTTCTTGGCACCTGCATCCTTGATAACCACGTCGAACTCCGTCTTTTCCTCGACGGGCTCGGCCGTAGCGGCGCCAGCGCCACCCGGCATCGCAGCCATCGCGACAGGAGCTGCGGCAGAAACGCCCCACTTCTCT
>LLBY010016939.1_pt2 | contig 14285 bp, 9 predicted proteins | sample 1489401 | NCBI WGS metagenome assembly LLBY01 (sample SAMN04092656, study PRJNA295927) | soil metagenome | biome: Soil prokaryotic community; feature: Bulk soil; isolation source: soil from tomato rhizosphere | host: tomato cultivar Hawaii 7996 | place: South Korea | collected 2011-11-01 | reverse complement strand
TGGAACTTGGCGTTCTCGCCGATGATGGCGGCGCCCATGGCGTCCTCGGCGGCGGCCTTGCCGCCGGTGGCGTGCTTGATGCCGGCGTGCACGACGGTGGGCACGGAGCCGCGATTGGAGGCGGTCCAGGCGTAGGCGCCATGGTAGTCGCCGGCGCGGAAGTAGGTGCGGAGGCTCTCGATGTCGGCGGGCGAGACAAAGACCTTGGCGCTGCTCTTCAGGTAGAGGTCGATGACCAGATAGACGATGAGGGCGGAGCAGAACCAGAGCGGGATGATGGCGGGGGCGGAGAGCTCCTCGAGGAGGCTCTTGGAGGCGGCGCCGGCGGTGGGCTCCGCGGCGGCCTGGGCGAGCAGGGCGAGGGGCGTGGCGGCGACGAGGGAGGCGAGGGCGAGGACGCGTTTCATGAGGAAGGGTTGGGTTTAAAGGTTGGGGTCGGGGGCGCGAGGCGCGGGTGGCGCGTAGTTGAACTATTGATACAAGGCGGCCTTACAGGCCGAACTCCTTCTTGGCCTCGGCGGCCTGGAGGGTGTCGGGGTAGGTGTCGATGAGGTCGAGGGCGGCGCGCTCGGCGCGGGCGGTGTCGCCGTAGCCCTTGTAGGCGCGGGCGGCGCCGAGCAGCGCGGGCGGCTGGAGGGCGTCGAGGGTGCCGAAAAAGGCCGGGACGCGCAGGTAGGCCTCGAGGGCCTCCTCGTGGGCGGCGCGTTTGGCGGCGAGGTCGCCGCGCAGGAGCCAGGCGCGGGCCTGGACGGGGGCGGGGGCCTCCTTGAGGATCTCCTCGAGCATGACGTTGGCGAGCTCCTCGCGCCCGGCGCGGGCGTCGAGCTGGGCGAGGGCGAGCTTGGCGGTGCCGGTGACGTCGGGGCCGAGCCCGCTCTGCATGAGCTCGCGGGCGGCGGAGGTGATGGCGGCCTGGTCCCGGCCGAGGAGCAGGGCCTGGAGGCGGAGCTCGGCGGCGCGCGGCCAATGCGAGCCGGGGACCTTGGGGAAGGGGGAGAACTGCCGATAGACCGGCTCGAGCAGGGCGAGGGCCTCGGGGGCCTTGCCGGCGGTGACGAGGGCGGCGCCCCGGGCGAGTTCCTCGGGCTCGGGAAAATCGAGCCGCACGATGTCGCCGAGGGGGTAGCGTCGCTCGAAGGAGCCGCCGGCGGCGATCTGGACCTGCTGCACGAGCGCGCCGGAGCCGAGCGTCACCTCGGAGGCCTGCAACACGGTGCCGTCGCGGGTGAGGTAGCGCTGGGCGTGGGAGTGCGTGGCGCAGACCGCGCACGCAATGACGAATGCCGAATGACGAATGACGAATGAAGGACGCATGGCGGTCATCAGGCGCTGAATTTGCGCAGGCGCTCGCGGGCCTGCTCGGCCTCGGGCAGGGAGCGCAGGTTCTCGAAACTGAGCAGGCGGTTGAGGGTGTCGATGGCCTCCTGCTTCTGGCCGAGCGCGTCGAAGGCGTCGGCGGAGCGGAGGTAGGCGCGGGCGACCCAGAGGTCGAAGCGTTTGTAGCCGAGGTAAACGCGCTGGTAGTGCGCCTGGGCCTTGGCGATGTCGTCGGGCGTGCCGCGGCGCATGGCGATCTCGCCGAGCTGGTAAAGGCTCTCGGCGGTGGCCTCGCCTCGCCAGGCGCGGTTGCCGGCGACCTGCTCGAAGAGTTCCTGGGCGGCGTCGAGGCGGCCGAGCAGGAGCTGGGCGCGGGCGCGGCCGAGGGTGGCCTCCTTGAGCTTGAAGCGGGCGCCGGCGACGTCGATGGCGGCGTTGAAGCGGGCCAACGCCTCGTCGCCGTTGCCGTTGAGCAGGGCGATCTCGCCGAGGCCGACATGGCCGAAATCCGCGAAGATGGACTTCGGGTGGCCGGTGACGATCTGTTCGTAGAATTTTTGCGCGAGCTCGGGCTGGCCGAGGGCGAGCAGGGAGTCGCCGACCTTGCCGAGGATGCCGGGCGGCAGCTGGTCGGGGGCGAAGCTCGAGGCGATGCGCCCGAGCAGCTCGTTTTTGAGCGCGTCGTTTTTCCGGAGGGAGGCGATCTCGGCCTTGGTGAAGAGCGCGCGGGCCTGGGCGGTGGGGCTGGAGCGGGTGGCGCCGTCGAGCAGGAGCTCGTCCACGCGCTTGAAGAGGACCTCGTCGGGGACGGGCTCGGGCTTGGGCTTGGGCTCGCCGCGTTTGACGCGGGCGGGCCGGGCAAGGGTGGAGGCGGTCTCGACCAGCAGGCGCTCGACGTCGCCGCGCGCGGGGTCGGCGACATAGCGGCGGGTGATGCGCGCGACCAGGTCCAGGGCCTCGTCGGACCGGCCCTCGCGGGTGCGGATGCGGCTGATCCAGTAGGCGGCGTTGATGACGAAGGGGTGGTCGGGGCGCTCGGTGGCGAAATCCTCCCACATGCCGACGGCGGCGTCGTATTCCTTGCGCGACTGGTAGAGGCGGGTGAGCTCGTCGAGCACGTAGCCGAGCTGCTCGTCGGAGAGCGGCAGCTCGAGAGCGCGGCGGTAGTCGGCGATGGCCTCCTCGGGGCGGCCGAGGCCGGCGTGGGCGTCGGCGCGCAGGGAGTAGAGCTCGCCGCGCTGGGGGTGCTCGTCGGGGAAGTCGGCCAGCCACTTTTCGGCGAGCGCGGCGCAGGCGGCGTAGTCCTGTTTCGAATACGCGGTGGCGGCGAGGCGGTAGCGCGCGTCGGCCACGAAACGGCCCTCGGGAAAATCCTTCAGGTAGGCCTGGATGCGGGTCTCGGCGACGGAGGCGCGGCCCTCGGCGAGATCGGCCATGGCGGAGAGGTAGCGCGCCTCCTCGATGTAGCGGCCGGAGGGGAAGTCCTTCGCATAGGCGTCGGTGATCTCCTTGGCCTCGGCGAAACGCGCGAGGGTGAAGAGCGCGTTGGCCTTCATCAGGAGCATGGGCTCGGTAAGCTCGGAATTCGGAAACTTCTCCGCGGCGATGCCCAGAAAAGTGAGCTGGGAGTCGAGGTCGTTGCGCTGGGCGGCGGCCAGGGCCGCGAGGTAGAGGGCCTGGGAGCCGAACTTGGAGTCGGGGTAGGCGCGGAAAAAGCGGTCCGCGGCCTGGCGGGTTTTTTCCAGACGACCGGCGTCGGAATAGGCGCGCACGAGGCCGAAGAAGGCGTTTTCGCGCTCGGGGGAATCGGGAAAATTGGCGATCAGGTCCTCGTAGAGCAGGGCGGCCTCCCAGACGCCGCCGCGTTCCTGGAAGGCGTAGCCGAGGCGATAGCGCAGGGTGGCGTCGTAGGTCGGGATCTTTTGCAGCTGCTCGAGCGAGGCCTTGGCCTGCTCGAGGCGGGAGGTGACGCGCCGGATGGTGTCGGCCTCGGTGGCGGACGGGCGCTTCAACGCGGTGAAGCGCTCGAGGTAGGCCTGGAGGGCGAGGTTGCGACGGCCCTGCTCGGCGATGAGCGGATCGCGGGAGAGAAGGGTGCGGTAGGCGGCGAGCGCGCCGGCGTTGTCGCCCGCTTTCATCAAGGCGTCGCCGAGTTGCAGGGAGAGCAGGTTGAGGCCGGCGAGGTTGTCCACCTGGTCGAGGTTGCCGCGGAGGAGGGCGAGGCCGCGGCGGGCGTCGGCGAGGTTGCCGGAGCGGACGTGCAGGTCGATGAGCGAGAGGGCGGCGTCGGCCCAGTCGCGATCACGCGGGGAGGTGGCCAGCAGGCGGTTGTAGGTCTCGATCGCGACCGAAAGCTGGTCGGCCTGCGCGGCGGACATGGCGCCGTAAAGGAGGGCCTTGTCGCGGAAGGTGGAGGACTCCTCGGCGGCCTTGAAGACGGGGATGGCCTCGGCGTACTTCTTTTCGAGCGCGAGGGAGAGGCCGCGGATCATGCGCGCCTCGCCGAGGGCGGTCGTGCCGACGGAGGGGAGCTGTTCGACGGCGGCGCCGAGCTCGGCGGCGCGCGCGTATTGCTGGGTCTGGAAATTGGCGTTGGCGGCGGTGAGCATGATCCGCTCGAGGCTGACGCCGGCGGGCAGGGCCTCGCCGTCCTGGGCGCGTTGGATGACCTCGTCGAGCAGGCCGATGGCGTCGGCGGGCTTGCGGGCGTTCAACAACAACTCGACCTCGGCGAGCTGGTTGGGAATCGGGATGCTGATCTGAGCCTGCAACGGGACCCCGGCCAGCGTGAGCGCAAGAAGGGTGACGGAGAGTCGGAGAGCTCGGGTCTGAGGACGCGATACGGGCATGCGCGGGGTGATCGGGGGGCGTCGGAGGGTGAATGGTCCACCCTTTGGAAAACCAAAACGGGGTCAAGGTTCGCGTTATCTGACGGATTGTGTGCTTCCACGCAGAAGAATCGCGTTTCGCCTATGGAAAAACGCGGGCGGCGAGCCCCCCGTTTCGCAGATTTTCAGGGCGCGGTGGCGGAGGGCGCGGCGAGGTGCAGGGTTTGGTAGCGGCGCACGCCGAGCAACGAGCCGTGCCAGCCGCGCACGTCGGGGTGGAGCAGGTGCACGCGCGCGCCGAAAAACACCGGGGCGATGGGCGCTTCCTCGAGCAACAGAGCCTCGGCCTCCTGAAAAACCGCGAGGCGGGCGGCGGGGTCGAGGGTGGTGGCGGCGCGGGCGACGAGCGCGTCGTAGGCGGGCGAGGACCAGCCGGTCTGGTTGTTGCCGCCATCGGTCACGAACATGTCGAGGTAGGTGTTGGGATCGTCGTAGTCGCCGATCCAGCGGGCGCGGGCGATGTCGTAGCGCAGGCCCTTCATGGCGTCGAGATACACGCGGAAATCCTGCGCCACGAGGGCGACGTCGATGCCGAGCTCGCGTTTCCACATGGCCTGGATCGCCTCGAGCAGGCTCTTGTTGATCGCGTCGGTGTTCATGAGGAACTCGAGGCGCGGGAAGTTTTTTCCGCCCGGGAAACCCGCCTCGGCGAGCAGGGCGCGGGCGGCGTCGGGATCGTGCGGCTGGCGGGCGGCGGCGGTGTAGCCGCCGGTGCCCGGTGGCGTGTAGTGGCGGGCCGGCACGCGCGAGCCCTGGAGGACGTTGGCGGTGATGGCCTCGCGGTCGAGGGCGAGGGCGAGGGCGCGCCGCACGCGGACGTCGGAGAGCGGCGCGCGGGTGGTGTTGAAACGCAGGTAAACCGTCTCGAGCAGCGGGTCGATGCGCAGCGCGCCGGGCGCGTCGCGGCGGTAGGTCGCGATGCGGTCGGGCAGGAGGTCGTAGGTCGCGTGCCGCTGGCCGGCGCGGTAGGCGGCCTCGTCGGCGGGGATGTTGTCGGTGGGAAAAAACACCACCCGCCGGATACCCGCCGCGGGGTCGGAATAATGGTGCGGATGGCGCACCACCTCGATGCGGTCGTTCGGAACCCAGACCTCGAGCCGGTAGGCGCCGTTGCCGACGTAGTTGCCCGGGCGCGTCCACGCCGTGCCGCGCTCGTCGATGCGACCGTGCGCGAGGATCGTGGCGGGGTGGACGGGAAACCACGCGAGATTCGTGATCAGGCCGAGGAAATGGGGCGTCGGCGACTCGAGCTCGAGCACCAGCGTGTGCTCGTCGGTCGCGCGCGCGCCCACCGTGGCGAAATCGTCGGTCGCGCCGGAATTGAACGCCTCCGCGCCGCGCAGCGGGAAAAGCATGTAGGCGTATTCGGCGGCGAGGGCGGGGCGCAGCACGCGCTCGAAGGAGAACACGAAGTCCGACGCGCGCACCGGCTCGCCGTTCGACCACCTCGCCTCGGGCCGCAGGTGAAAGGTGTAGCGTAGTCCGTCGGCGGATACATCCCAGCTGGCGGCCGCGGCCGGGACGGGTTGCCCGGTGCGCTCGTCGCTCGCGACCAGGCCCTCGCCGAGCGCGAGGATGATGTTGAACTCGGTGAACGCGGTCGCGAGGTGCGGGTCGAGGTCGCCGGGCTCGGCGCCGTTGCCCAGCAGGAGCGTCTGGTCGGCGCGGGCGGCCTCCACGGCGGTCTCTCGCGGGCGGCAGGCGGTGGCGGCGAACACGGCGCCGAGAACGACGAGGGCGAGGAGGAGGCGCGAAAGCATGGGACGGCCAGCAAAGGGCGCGGGGCGGCCGAGGGCAAACACGCGGGTTGCCAAGCCGCGATCACGCCCGGCAGGCTGCGGCCTATGTCGTCGTGGTATTTCGTGAAGGATGGAGAGCGCAACGGGCCCCTGCGGCGCGAGGAGCTGAACGCGCGCATCGCCGAGGGCGCGGTCACCGGCGACACCCTCGTCTGGACCGTCGGCATGTCCGCCTGGATCCGCGCGGGCGCGGTGACCGAGCTCGGACTGCCCCCTCCCCTGCCGACGCGGCGCGACCGCGCGGAGGACGCGGACGAGCAAGACGACGCGGAGAGACTGAAAACCCGGGTCGAGACCGAGGCGGCCTACGCGACCTGCGTCCCCGCCGCGTCCGGGATGACGAGCGCCACGCGACGGCCCGCCGCCGCGTCCGCGCATGCGCCCGTGTTCGCGGGCTTCCGCATCCGTTTCGCCGCCAAGATCGTCGATCTCGTCATCCTCTACGGCATCGGGCTCATCGTGCAGGGCGCGGTCGCGGCCCTGTTTTTCGACGGCATCGTGCCGCTCATGCTCGAGGACTGGGAGCGCTGGACGCGTTTCACGCTCATCGCCGCGCCGATCAACGTCTCCATCGTGCTGGCCTACACCGTGTATTTCATCCGCCGCCACGAGGCCACGCCGGGCAAGCGTCTGCTCGGCCTGCGCGTGGTCCGCGCCGACGGCGGTCGCGTCGGCGTCGGCCGCGTGATCGGGCGCTACTTTGCCGAGCAGCTCAGCGGCCTGGTCTTTCTCGTCGGCTACGTGATGGCGGCCTTCGACGAAGAAAAACGCACTCTGCACGACTACCTCTGCGGCACACGCGTGGTCCGGGGACCGCGCGAGCAGGAGTAACGTTTAAAAACCGACCGGCGCACCCCGGCCCAAACCCGCCTCACGCCGTGAACGACGCCAGATCGGCCCGGGCGTGCCGCATCTCGGTCAAAATAACGTCCGTGTGCTGCAAGAGTTGTTGGCCCGCCGGCGTGATCGTCACCGTGCGCCCCATGCGATCAAACAACCGACAACCCAGATCCCGCTCCAGCGCCTTGATCGCATGACTCACCGCCGACTGCGTGAGGCTCATCTCCCTGGCCGCCTGCGTGAAACTTCCCACCCGGGCCAAGGTGGCAAAGGCGAGCAGCTTGCGGCTATCGAGGATGTGGGACGGCATGGATCGCGAACGTAAGGTGTTTGCCTCCCATGAGCACGATTCACGCCACCCCTTTACAAGCAGCCATATATGAACCGATTTCATGCGGTTGCCAGCCGCTCGGCCCGCCTTTCGCATAACCCCCCGCCGCCGTCGTCCTGATTTTCAAAACCCGCGAATGCCCGATCCCGCTCCCGATTCCCCCACCCCCGTCTCGCCGTCCGCCCGTGGTCCGCGCTTCCGGATAGAGTTTCCCGCCGACCTGCCGATCAGCACCCGCGCCGACGAGATCGTGGACCTGCTGGGCAAGCACCAGGTCATCATCCTCGCGGGCGAGACCGGCTCGGGCAAAACCACCCAGATCCCCAAGATGTGCCTCGCCGCCGGCCGCGGCACGCGCGGCCAGATCGCCTGCACCCAGCCCCGCCGCGTCGCCGCCCTCTCCGTCTCCCGCCGCGTCGCCGAGGAACTCCAGGTCAACTGGGGCCGCGAGGTCGGCTGCAAGATCCGCTTCGACGACCGCACCTCGCGCGACACCGTCGTGAAGTTCATGACCGACGGCATGCTGCTCGCCGAGGTCCAGAACGACCCGCTCCTGCGCGCCTACGACACCATCATCCTCGACGAGGCCCACGAGCGCTCGCTCAACATCGACTTTCTCCTCGGCCACCTGCGCAACCTCCGCTTCAAGCGCCCTGAGCTGCGCATCGTCATCACCTCCGCCACCATCGACACCGAGGCCTTTTCCAAGGCCTTCGACGACGCGCCCATCGTCCAGGTCTCCGGCCGCACCTTTCCGGTCGAGGTCATCTACGCCCCGCTTGATTCCCTCGGCAGCGACGCCGCCGAGAGCGACGCGCCCGAGTCCCGCCCCGAGGCCCTGCACTACGTGGACGGCGCGGTCGAGGCCGTGGAGCGCATCCTCTCCGACGACCGGGGCAACGCGTCCGCGGGCGGCGACATCCTCGTGTTCATGCCGGCCGAGCGCGACATCCGCGAATGCTGCGAGATCCTCGAGGACCGCCACCGCCACGCCGAGGTCATCCCGCTCTTCGGCCGCCTCTCCCAGGCCGAGCAGCAGCGCATTTTCTCCAGCTCGCAGCGGCGCAAAATCATCGTCGCGACCAACATCGCCGAGACCTCGCTCACCCTCCCCGGCATCCGCTTCGTGGTGGACACCGGTCTCGCCCGCGTCAGCCGCTACGTGCCCGCCGCCCGCACCCGCCGCCTGCCCATCGAGGAGGTCGCCCAGTCCAGCTGCGACCAGCGCAAGGGCCGCGCCGGCCGCGTCGCCGAGGGCGTCTGCATACGGCTGTATTCGGAGGAAGACTACAACGCGCGCCCGCGCTTCGCCCAGCCCGAGATCCAGCGCGCCAACCTCGCCGACGTCATCCTGCGCATGAAGGCCTTCGGCCTCGGCGACATCGAGCGCTTCCCCTTCATCAACATGCCCGCGACGAAGTCCGTTCGCTCGGGCTACGCCCTGCTCGAGGAACTCGGCGCGCTCGACGGCGACGCGCCCGAGACCGCCGCCTCGCGCCCGCTCACGCCGCTCGGCCGCGAGCTCGCCCGCCTGCCGGTCGATCCCACCGTCGGCCGCATGATCCTCCAGGCGCGCGACGACAAGGCGCTCCACGAGGTCCTCGTCATCGCCGCCGGCCTCTCCATCCAGGACCCGCGCGACCGCCCCATGGACGCCCGCGAAAAAGCCGACGCCGCGCACCGCCGCTTCGTCCACCCCGATTCCGACTTCCTCACCCTGCTCGCCATCTGGGAGGCCTTCCACAACGAGCTCGAACGCCTCTCCCAGGCCCGCCTGCGCCGCTTCTGCCGCGACCACTTCCTCAGCTACACCCGCATCCGCGAATGGCGCGACATCTACGCCCAGCTGCTCGACGTGCTCGAGTCGCGCCGCGACTTCCAGATGAGCTCCGTCTGGGACGGCGTCGCCCCCGCCGACCAGACGCCCGACAAGCTCGCCTCCGGCACGCCCGCCTACCGCGCCATCCACCGCAGCATCCTCTCCGGCCTGCTCGGCAACATCGCCGCCCGCGACGAGGAAAACGGCGACTTCAAGGCCAGCCACGACCGCCGCATCGCCCTCTTCCCCGGCTCCGCCCTCCACGTCCGCGATCAAAAGAAAAAGCCCAACGACCACCGCCAAGGCTCCGCCAAACCGCCCGCCTCCAAAGCCCCACGCTGGCTCATGGCGGCCGAGATCATGGAGACCTCGCGCCTCTACGCCCGCACCGCCGCGCGGCTCGATCCCGCCTGGGCCCTCGATCTCGGCCGGCACCTGCTCAAAATCTCCCACAGCGAGCCCTTCTGGAACGTGGACGCCGGTCGCGTGATGGTGAAGCAGCGCACCCGCCTCCACGGCCTCGAACTCGAAAACCGCGCCGTCTCCTACGGCCGCATCAACCCCGCCCACGCCACCGAGATTTTTATCCGCGAGGCGCTGGTCAACGACGTCATCACCTGGCCCCTCGATTTCCTCGCGCATAATCGAAAAGTCCGCGACGAACTCGAGCACCTGCTCACCCGCGCCCGAGACACCGGTTTCCTCAACCTCGACGAGGCGCTCTACCGTTTCTACGCCGACCGCCTCCAGCCCGGCCGCGCCGACGACGCGCCCGAGGACGGCGTCTCCGCCGTGCAGGACCTCGTCGCCCTCGTCCGCGAACGCCGCGCCAAGTATCCGAAGTTTCTCATGCTCGCGCCCGACGACCTGCGCGACCCCGCCAGCATCCCGGTGGACGAGATCGCCTTCCCCGCCGCCCTCCCGCTCGGCCAGAGCGCCCTGCCCCTCACCTACGCCTACCGACCCGGCCAGACCGACGACGGCGTCACGCTCAACGTCTCCCCCGGCGACGCCGCCCGCCTCACCCCCATCGCGCTCGACTGGGCCGTGCCCGGTCACCTCGCGCTCAAGGTCGAGCACCACCTCTCCTCGCTGCCGAAGGAGGCCCGCCGCCTCTTCGTGCCTCTCGCCGAAACCGTAAAGCAACTCGCCGCCGCCGTCGCCGCGCGCGACCGCCTCACCGACCGCCGCGAGCCCCTGCCCGAAGCGCTCGCCGCCTGCATCGCCGAGCGTTTCCCCCTGCGGGTGGACGCCTCCGCCTGGGCCGCCAAACCCCTGCCCGAACACCTGCGCGTGCGCATCCGCGTGGTGGACGAAAAGGACCGCGAACTCTTCGCCGCCCGCGAGCTCGACGAGCTCGCCCGCCACCTCGCCGATTACCAGAAAACCGCCACCGCCAAGCTCGCGCACGACGCCCCCGCCGCCTGGACCCGCGCCCGCGAGAAGTGGGAAAAACCCGACCAGCTCGCGTGGACCTTCGGCGATCGCCTGCCAGGTCCGGTCGAGGTCTGTATCCAAAACGGCCTTACCATCCACGCCCACCCCGCGCTGAAAATCGGCGTATCCGGCGTGGCCCTGCGCCTCGCCCGCGACGCCGACGAGGCCGCCGCCTGGACCCGCCCCGCCCTCGGTCGTCTGCTCGAGCTCGAGCTGCGCCACGAACTCGCCTTCCTGCACAAGGAACTACGCGGCCTGCGCGAACTCGGCGCCCTGCTCGCGACCTACTGCTCGCTAAACCAGCTCACCGAGGACGCCGCCGGCCTGCTCCAGCGCTGGCTCTGCTCGCCCTCCCGCGTCGCCGAGCCCACGCAAAAAGTCTTCGCCGCCGCCTTCGCCCAGGCCCGCCACGACCTCCGCACCACCGGCCCCAAACTCGTCGCCACCCTGCGCGAACTCTTCTCTCTCCGCGCCACGCTCGAGGCCTTCCCCACGCCCTACCCCACCCTCGCGTCCGACCTCGCCCAGCTCGTGCCGAAGACCCTGCTGCGCGAGATCGACTACCCGCGCCTCACGCATCTACCGCGCTACCTGAAGGCGTTAAAACTGCGCGCCGACCGCTGGCGCCAAAACCCCGCGAAGGAGGCCGAGCGCAGCCGCGCCCTCTCGCCGTGGCTCGCAAAGCAGCGCGCCCTGCCGCGCTCCGATCCGCGTTACTGGCTGGTCGAGGAATACCGCGTGAGCCTCTTCGCCCAAGAGCTCGGCACCGCGGAGGCCGTCAGCCCCCAGCGCCTCGAACGCGAGTTCGCCGGCGCCGCGCCGACCGAGAAAGGCGTCGCCACCGCGCCCGCCAAGCCCGCCCCCGTCCCCATCGCCATCATTCCCACAACGGCCAAAAAAACCGCCCCGCTCAAATCCCTCGGCGCCCTAGGCGACCTGTTCCGGAAATAACTCCGCAAGAGGGGCCAAAGGGCGCTCTGGAGGCACTGGCACCGAGCCCCTATCTTCGCGGACGAGACACCGGGGCCTCGGTCTCGGCCGTACCCGCCGGCGCGGTCGTCGCGACGGGCTTTCTCATCCGGAGCGCGGCCATGTCCCGCGCCGTGACGACGGAGGTACGCGCCACCGGCCGCTCCGCCGCCGACACGGAAGCCGCACGATTTTCCCGCTCCCGGCGAGGCGACGCCGCGGGAAAACTCGTTTCGCGCGTCGGCGCCGTCATCCGGACGGGCGTGGTCGGCGTCACCACCCTCGGCGCGGGCGTGGGCGAGCCGTTTGGCGAACCGCGATTCTCCCGCACGCGCTCGCCCCGAAAGGACGAGACCGAAACCGCGCCCGCGTTCGACGCCGGGGCATTTTCCACGCGCGCCTCGCGACGCGTGACCGGAAGCGGCATCGGCCCGCCCGTGGCCGGCGCCGTCTCACGCTTCTGGACTAGGCGATTGGGCTCCGATACCCGCCCCGACCCCTGCGCGACCGTGCCGGGGGTGGGGAAACCCGTGGACCTCACCGGACGATCAACGGACGTGTTGGAGGCGGTGTTGTTGGTGGCGGTGTTCGTGTTGTTAATGTTCATCCGGACCGGGCGCGGATCATCGCCACGCGACATGCCTTCGCGCTCCGGCGCGCGTTGCACGTAGGTGTTCGAGGTCGGTCGCGACACGACCACCCGGGAGCGATGTTCATACTCGCGGCGCACCGCCTGCACCCGGATCGGCGCGGGATGCCAAACATGATGCTGATACACGACCGATGGAGTCGGGCAGGACCACCTCGGATAAGTCTGCCAGGCCACCACGCGATGCGGCCGGCTGATAACCACCACGGTGTTATAGCCCCAGTTGCAGTGGTAGGAGAGCCAGAAGCCGGTGCGATAACCCACGCTGAAAGTCACCAGCGGATGCGGATAATACACGTCCACCACGCGCGGACGATAAACATACACCGGATCGTAAACCGGCACGTAGATCACCTCGGGCCGGGCGGGCACGATGCGGATCGTCTCGCGCTCCACCACCACGGTTTGCTCGGGCGTGTCGGTCAGGTTGCCGGCGGCGCGCGCGGCGGCGCGCAGACGCTGGGTGCCGGTCAGCACGGCGGCCGGTTGCAGCAAAAACGCCGCGCCCACCTGCTGGGTCCACGCGAGATTCTCGTCCATCCACTTCACCACGTCGGGGTAGCGCGCCAGCGCCTTCACGCTGTCGTCCCACGCCTGCTCCTCGACGGCGTCGGGATCGCCGCCCGCCTTCAAATAACGCGCCGCCATCACGACCTCGGCCGGAAACGTCGCGGCCGGCAGGATGATCGCGACCAGCGGGTCCGGATACAGCGCGATGGGCGCGAACAACTCGTCCAGTTGCTCGGTCGTGAGCAACGCGGTCTCTTTTTCCACGGTCGGCGCATCGGTCGTGACCGACGTGGCGGCCTCCAAGGCAAGTCCGGGCAAACAACCCAGGACGCAGAGCAACATTATCGAGCGGTAGTTCATGGGGCGCATGGGGTGTTTGGCTGGTAGCCTCAGACCCCATGCGGCCACCGAAGTTCATCCCGCCGCCGAACGCCGCCCCCCCTCCCCGCGCCGGGGAAAATCTACCCACGCCCCGGCTACGGCTTGCCCGGCACCGGGGATTGTATTCGTAGCTTTGTTACATGCATAAAAAAATCGTTTACGCAGGCGCGTTGCTTAGCCTCGCGCTCGGCTCCGGCTGCATGAGCCTCGGACCCTCCTCCATCCGCGCCAACCGCCCGGCCTACAACATGGCGGTGCAGCAGACCAACGACCAGGAGCTGCTGCTCAACCTCGTGCGCAGCCGCTACCGCGACACCCTCTACTTCACCAGCGTGGAGCGCATCGCCGCCACCCAGGAGCTCGTCCAGAGCGCCAACGCCTCCGGCGGTTACAGCCAGACGCGCAACTCCTTCGCCGTGCCGCCCACCACCCCGAGCGTGGTGCGCTCCATCACCAACCCCTTCAGCCTCGGCGGCGGCGTCTCGATCAACGAAAAACCCACCATCTTCTACGCCCCGGTCGAGGGGGAGAAATTCGTGCGCCAGATGATGACGCCCATGAACCCCGACCTGCTCCTCCTGCTGGTCAAATCGGGCTGGTCCCTCGACCGCGTCTTCGCCCTCGGCGTCGCCGAGATCAACGGCCTCAAAAACGCCCCCACCGCCTCCGGCCCCACGCCGTCCTATGAGCCCGAGTTTCGAGATTTTCGCGCCGCCATCCGCCTGCTCCGCGTGCTCCAGCGCGAACAACTCATCGACCTGGGCAAACCCGCCGACTCCGACGGCATCGAGCTGCGTTTCGCCGCCGCAGCCGCCGACCGCGAGGAGACGCGCGAACTCAAATCCCTCCTCCGCCTCGATCCCGCCCGGACCAGCTACCGCGTCTCCGTGGGCGGCGCCTTCCGCTCCGACGACGAGATCACCCTCGCCACCCGCCCGCTCATCTCCGCCCTCAACTACCTTTCGCAGGGCGTCGAGGTCCCGGAGCGCGATTACGAAAAAGGCCGGGTGCGCCGCACCACCCGCGCCGACGGATCGCCCTTCGACTGGCAGGATTTGTTGAGCGAGGTGTTCCGCGTGCGCGTCTCCGAGCGCGCCCCCGAGCCGGGCCTCGCCAGCACCGCGATCGAGTATCGCGGGGCCTGGTTCTACATCGAGGACCACGACCTCGACACGAAATCCACCTTCGTGCTGCTCACCCAGCTCATGTCCCTGCACTCCGCCCCCGCCAGCAGCGGCCCGGCCCTGAGCTTCTCCTTCGGGAAATAAATCCCGCCCGCCGCCCGCCCATGAAACGCGTGCTTCCCGTCATCAAATCCCTCTGGGCCCCGCTGCTCATCGCGGTG
>LLBY010008820.1_pt2 | contig 14316 bp, 28 predicted proteins | sample 1489401 | NCBI WGS metagenome assembly LLBY01 (sample SAMN04092656, study PRJNA295927) | soil metagenome | biome: Soil prokaryotic community; feature: Bulk soil; isolation source: soil from tomato rhizosphere | host: tomato cultivar Hawaii 7996 | place: South Korea | collected 2011-11-01 | reverse complement strand
GTGTGGCTTAAAAATGACTGAGATTGCTCGTATGTTTCGTAACGATGTGTGTATTACTGAGTTCAACGACGGTCAGAGAGTAATCGAAATTAAGGCAAATAATTATCAAGAAGCGGAATGGTGGCAAATCGTATTTGAGAATGCAGGACTTGAAAAAACTCAGCTTATCATTATGAATGTGAAGGATTAACGCGATGAACGTGTCTACGATTCCAAGGTCTAGCTTTAGGCATTGGCAAATTCCCAAGGGAGTACTTAAACGAGCTGCACCCTATATGATGCAGCGCAGTAGATTCGATCTAATGAATAGTGTATGCATTGACTCAGCTAGTCATTGCTGCGATCAATACGAAGTCCCAAGTTGTGGACTAACGCGACAGTGCACTAACTGTGGGACTATCCATATTCTTATCCTCCCTGTAGCCAAGAATGGGAATTGACGCGATGAGTGATAACTGGGTTAAACTTACATCGGAAGAGGCTAAAGAGCTTCTTGCTGACGCAGTAGTAAGTAACAGGTTTAAGGACATGACCCTGTACGCAGACAGAGGTATGTTTATTATTATTAAGCAAGACCTATATACTCAGGTACAGTACGAGTATAAGGACAGCTTTTACGTAAGGTCTGAAGCTCAAGATGTCATGTACTCCCTGTAGCCAAGTCTGACTGATTGGAATTAGTGTGATGGATACTGAAGTATACTACGATGAACTAATGCCTGATTATAGAGCATTGTACGACTTGATCGATAGTCTAAGTGTCGACCTAGTAATTAGGACTGAGGAGTTTATATCGATTACAAGTACTAGGGGTAACACTATTCGGATTCCACTTCCCCCTGTAGCCGAGTAGTTAGCTAGTTCGTGTCAACCAGTTATTAATGGAGGCGATTATGAAGTACCGAGTTAAGTTTCTGGACCTGGTAGAGCAGACTAAAGAAGAGCATGACTATACTAATCTTTTTGACGCTATCAAAGTCGCTAAAGAATCAAATATCGGTCCTCATGGTCTGCACATTGAGGCAATTCCAGATGTGGTCTTTAATGAGCACTTTCTTACTTTGCTCACTTCCGGTTTTCTTTATGCTGGTCAGAGGACACATGAATTTCCTGATGGGGATACGCTAGTAATGCTTCTTAAGGTGAACGAAGATACAGGTGTTGAGAGTCCAGTCTATGACGGTATTCCCTTGGCATTCGTAAGCACCGTAGTACCTAATCAGATCACGTCACAAGTCTAGTTATAGACTATCGTGCTGGAGCTGGCTAGAAATATCCAGCGCGGTGGTAGTTAACTAGTGAAAGGTTAAGTCGTGTTCAATCGTCGAGTTAAGCTTAATAAGCGTCAGGCTGAGCTGGTAAAAGAGATGACCAGTCTTTATGCAGAGATTATTAATCAACGAGGTAATAATGACCGAACCACAGACTCATACCGTCTTACATTCGCATACTCCAGTCGTATCGGTGAGATCGCCCGTGAGCTTGGTATTGGACGAGAGGATTCCTAGTCATGCCCACTGTAGCCGAAATCTTTGGTCGTTACGTTCACGATTTTTCTACTAACCGAGACATTAAGGTTAGGGACCACAAGATTAATCGTTGTCAGCACATCGATAATACCGATGAAGTACCGTTCATTAAGAGGTGTCCTAACGGCAGGTATATGAGTCTTAAGGTCTGTCGCAATCACGCGTATTCAGTTAATTTTGTGGAGTCTGCCCAAGGTAAGGAGAAGACAGTTTATTTCGATAGCATCCTTGAGGCTGAAAAGTATAAGAAGGCGGTTAATTGGCTTGAGACTAATTATCCGATACCTAAACGTACTCTCCATAATTCCGTTAAGCCTGAAGTTTTCATTTAATGTAAGAAGAAGTTTTTCCTAAAGTAGAGGATTACGTCATGTCTGTAAATGCTACCAAGACTCCTGATGAGCCTAATGAGCCTTATAAGACTCCAGTATATGCAGCTATCAATTACGAAGATTTGCTTAGTTCACACAAGAATCTCATTAGTTTGGTTAAGATCTTGCACGTTAAGACTCTTATAGTGTCTGAAGATGGGGACGTCTTTGTATACTATAAGGACACCGAACACGGACCTATTCAGATTGTGATGGACTAATGAAAAAAGTATTCGATAAGGTCATCGGTGTCGAACAGATCGATGACGAATTAATTACTCACACGTCTACAGATTTCCGACCTATTCTCGCCTTTGCAGTATTTATCCTGTTTACTGTGGCAGTATTGATTGTAATCGAGGTAACAAAATGAAACGAATGATTGAACGCCTGGAAAAGTGTTTCATTAATTGTCCTGGTTGTGGAAGTTCAAACGTAACGGGTGAAGATGGCGGCCCTTACGTGTGCCATAGTTGTGGAAGTATCTGGCAGTAGTGACGAAAGTTAAGAACAGTGACTACTCCCTTAGGATGTACTAATGTATCCGTATTGCGGAGGTAGGCACCCGTACACTGCCCAACAAGCATCATGGGCAGTAACTACTGAAGAGGAGGAGGATAAGGAACGTTTCTATTGTTCGAGACATCTACTGTCTGGTATTAGGCAAGCAAGGCTGCACAGGGAAGATGTTATCAAAGTACGAGAACTGTTCGTCTAGTTAACTTCTATCGTGCTCGTGCTTAGATAGGCGAGCATGGTAGAAGCCAACTAATCAAGTTGGTTATTACGAGAAAGGTTTTACATGCTTCAGTACGCCATTCTTACCGGTGACAAGCTTGAGATTAAGGAATCCATTAATTGTGGGGAGGTTTGTCTTGAAGACATCAAGGGAGCTTCCGCAGATGTCGCTGAAGCTGATTCAGTAATTGCCTTTTACACGGTTGATGGCTCTCTGATTGTAGACGTTCTTAAGTCTAGAGATACCGTTAAGGTAAATATCGACTCTCAGTTTAAGTAGCTTCTATCGTGCTCGTTCTGACTAGCTAAGTTAGGCGAGCACGGTGGTGGTTACCTAATAGGGTAATCTTCTCGAATAGAAATAGAGGCGAATCATGACCGTTAACCTTCAGGTTCACAAGATTGTAGTTATGCTTGATGATAACGCTTGTGGGTTTACCTCTCTGTCCTCTGCTATCCAGTTTATTGAGGAGGCATATGCAGGGCAGGACTACAGCAAGATTTACACTGAGATTGAGCTCGGAATTAACGACCCTGCGAACAGTGACCTCAAGATTTACGACATTGACACTTACGCAGACACCTTTATTGAGGATGAAGAAGACGACGAGTAATTAACCTATGGGGTAGGGTGGTTACTGCTCCCTGTAGCCACCCCTCCCCTGTAGCCAAATCCTTAGTTGTGGAGAAAATTGTGGCATTGTCTGATCTTATTCTTAGCTATATGCAAGAAGAGTTTAAGAAGAACGGGACTAGCAGGTTCTCATCGAAAATGGTTTCTGACTATTGTCGGGAAGTGCGTCCTGACATTAAAAAGAATTCTGTGTATGCTGAACTTAGCAGGATGAAGGGGAATAATCTTATTGCTAACACAGAAGAGAAGGTTTCTGATCAGCCTGGGGCGTTTTATTTTACTCTTGATACTACTTCTGATGAAACGACTGGAGATATCGAGCCTGTGACTAAAGCCGAAGACTCCAAGGATTTGATTATCGAGCTTTTGAATGAGATTAAGGGACTTGCATCATCGCATGTAACGGTTGATGGGGACAAGCTCGCAGACGTTATCAATAAGCGATTGAGTGATCTTGGTTCTGACTCACTGGCTTATCTTATTAAAGGCTTCACTAATCTGCAATATGGGGATTTGAATAACCGCCTTGATGAGATTGAGGAACTTTGGAGGAGGGCTTACATTAAGGCTAAGGATAATAACGACTATCAGCGTGGCATTAAGGATGGTATTAAGATTGCTATTGAGATGGGGCTCCAGCCTCCCCCTGTAGCCAATTAGGTGAATTTTGTGTGAAGTTACACAGAGTGTATGTCTGAATACATTTGTGATCTGCTATACTCGTGTAGGTTCATCGGCTACAGGGACGGGCCCTCTCTCCCTGTAGCCCATTAGACTTATACGATTTACTAAAATAAGGATTAAGCTATGAGCAGCTACGATATCCCCGAGGATTTCGAGTCTCTTAAGTCTTGGATTGAGAATAAAGAGAAGGAACAGAAGGAATATGTTGATACAATGCCTACTCTTAATAAGTCAATTCAAGAAGCACTAGATGAGGAGAATAGGCTCAAGGCACAAGTAATGGAGCATGTTAGGAGGCGTAGGGAATTTGAAGCCCAGCGTGACCTAATTAAGAATCAGGTTCGTGCGGATCAGACTGCTATGATTCAAGCTAAGCGTAAGCTTGAAACATTCGCTTCTGAGCGAGCTATTGAAGACCGCATTAAGCGTGAGTCTGAAGAATTTGATAAGATTACGCAGATGTATCAGTGGCGAGAATTTGCCTTTGATCATCAAATTAGTGGTGCTAAGCGTCTAGGTTCTGCTCGTCGAGGTATTCTTGGAGATAAGCGAGGACTTGGTAAGTCTCTTACTTCGCTTATTTGGGCTGATATGATTGGAGCTAAGAAGCTCCTTGTATTTGCCCCTAAGGACGTTCTTGATAACTTTAAGCGTGAGATTGAGCATTGGACTCCACATAGGCACGTAGCTATCTTGGGTGGAATGCCTAAGATTCAACGTGGAATGTTTCTTAAGCTGCTTGCTAGTCAGGAACAGTTCCTTATTCTGTGTAACTATGAGGCGTGGCGTAAGGATGCTGAACTACTTGAGCAGATTAAAAATCTCAAGGCTGATACTGTCATTATTGATGAAGCTCACAATATCAAGGAAAAGCGTACTAGCTCTTACCGGGGTATTCGGGATATTGTCTATGCCGATAATGCCTGCAATATCTGCGATGGAAATCCAGAACGCTATAAGAATCCACTAACAGGTACTTTTCAACTAAGGTGCAGTAAGTGTCTACATGAGCCAGATAAGTTTGGTGATTTTTGCAGCGTAAAGAATATTCTACCTATGACAGGTACGGCTATTCTTAATAAGCCCCAAGACTTGTGGACTCTACTTAACCTTGTAGATCGAGTATTGTTCCCTACAGAGCAGGCATTTCTACAGGACTATTGCCGTACAGATCCTTGGACGGGACGTTGGACATTTAAGCCTGGTGGGGAAGAAGCACTATTGCAGAAGCTCGGCCCCCGTTTTATTAAGCGTGATAAGAAGACCCTTGAAGCTCAGGGTATGTCGTTTAAGAAGCAAGTTCACGTACCACACACAATTGAATTTGATAAGGGTCTGTATCCTGATCAGTATAGGATCATGAAGCAGATTATGGAATTCGGCGCGATTAAGATGGCCGAAGATGTAAAGCTTGACGTTTTCGGTATTCTTCCTGAACTTATGCGACGTAGGCAGGCTATTACATGGCCACGTGGTATTAAGATTTGGGAATACGATGACGCTGGTAATAAGACTGGTCGTATTCTCTATGAGGCTCCGGCAACTGAGTCCATTAAGATGGACAAGGCTATGGAAATTGCTAAGGAGGTTATTAACGAAGATGAGGATCGTCTTGTAGTATTCTCTCAATTCAAGGAAGCTCTTAAGGAATTTGAGCGTAGGTTCCAAAACCTTGGTATTCCAGTAGTTAGGTATGATGGTGATATCTCAGACAGTCGCGCTCAACAAGCACAGCTTGATTTTGATGGTAAGACGGCGGCTAACCACCCGCCTAATACCTCTTGTAATAGCGAGTGCAAGTATTGGGGCCAGCCTTGTAATGGTTATAAGTGGCAAGTAATTCTTTGTCACTATAAGAAGGGTGGCGTCGGTCTTAATCTCAATGCCGCTGCTCAGATGATTATTCTGGATAGGGAATGGAACCCCGGTAAGGAAGATCAGGCGCAGGGACGTATTGACCGATTGGATAATATGCAAGACTCTATTGTCCACACTATTCATGTAACTGGGACTATCGATATGTTCATGGATAGTCTGATTGATGAGAAGAAGAATATTATTGATGGATTTGAAGCTAAGCATGAAATGATGGACCAGCTTCTTACTGCTCTTAAGGATGGAGACTTGATGTGAGTAAAGATAAGATTGAACAAGAGTATTGTATTAACCACGACTTCACTAAAACTTCAAAGGACTCCACTATTTTTTGTGAGTATTGCGAGGGATTTGATGTGAGTCATACCTTTGTAGCCAAGTCTGGTAATCGCTACTTCCATAACGGAGATTTTAGTGGCAATATTACTTTTCCTTATCCTATGGAAGAGATCCCATTTCAGGATCTTTTGGAGCTTGTTGGAAAATACGTGAGATTCCAACGTTGCGAATATGTTGAAGCATATAGGGCTTTGGATATTGATATCAGCGAGGAAGATTAACAGATGACTAGAGCAAGGATTCCTCAAGGATGGAGATTTGATGTGAGTAAAAAGAAAGAATTTTGTGTAAATGCTATTCATCGTCTGGATGGTGAACCTCCGCAGAAGGTATGCGAGGAGTCTAATATTTACTGTAAAGATTGCTATATTAAAAACCAGAAGCGTCCTCGTCCTCCTTTTAATCCCAACGCCCTAAGGTCCCACACTCTGAGTGGCTAGCGACACACTAGTCACACCAATCAGATTCGGACATTCCGGGAAGTCGTGTTTACTTCGAGGGTTCAACCGGGTACCCTTGTGGTGAGGGGGGAAACCTCTCCCACAAACCGCTACAGCTATTGGTTAGTTAAATCCCAGTAGCCTAATCAATAGCTGTAGCTATATAGGTCTGAGTAAGATAGCTTGCGCGGAAAAGTTAATTAACCGAGGCGCCAGGTATTAACCTACCTCGTTTAGGGTCCGTGTAAACTCTATTCAGGATAACCGAATGCCGTTATCTTACTCAGCCAAGCCTTAGGCCCCCGTGTATCGCCTCCACGGGGGCCTATTTTTATACTTAAGGATATATTGTTATGATGTGGATAGATTACTACGCTGGTTCTCCTGTAGCCGAAACCCTTCATGAAGTTGTTATTGATGGCACTCATGTTATGTGCGACTATCTCTGGTGTACTTATGACGAAGAATTTGATACAGTAAAGGACGCAGAGGCCGCAGCAGAAATTCATGAGGAGGCTAATTCGTGAAACAACTCCGTTATCAGCAAATTGTGAGCGACCTTAAGGAAAAGATAGAGGCAGGAGAGTTTGTTAACACTATCCCTCCTTGGGTTGAACTTAGGAAAACATATAAGACTTCTTTTAGAACTCTTATGCAGGTAAGTGAGGCCCTTAAATCTGAGGACCTTATTCGTCCTACTAGTGCTGGCACTTTCATTAAGAAGAGGTCTAATTGACTTGTGTAGCTTGTAAACTCGGACGTACTTGGGAGTGTAGACAACGTGGTAACTGTAACGTCAGTAGTAATAGCCTCAATTTTGGCAGTGATTCTGGCAGTACTATTGAGACGAGAGATGATGAAGGACCTGAAACGACAGAAGGACCAATTCGAGAAATAAATACTTATAAGTCAGATAACGCTCTTAGAGATCAACAGTCCACAGGTCGTAAAAGAGCAGCTGAGATGTATCCCCTAGATAGGGAGGCTGAATGTGAATGGAAATTGAAAAAATATTGTGGTGGAGGAAAAGACGCTATCTTCGGGTGTCTTGACGGTAAGCAGGAAGCTAGGCATCACGGCCCCGATAAGAACACTCTTAATAACGATGCCGGAAATGTTCATCGTATATGTCACAGATGTTTCGGAGGGAATGTGAGGCTACTCACAGCAGATTTGCAATGGATACTCTCCTCAGAAATAGAGGTAGGCGCTGAACTTATTGGATTTAGTGAGACTCTTGGTCATGGCAAGACAGTTTTTGAGAAGACTATTGTTGAGTCAGTTCAAAAGGTAATTGAACCATCTTATATTATGTATGTAGATAGGTCTGAGATTCTTGTTAGTCATGCTCATCAATGGGTAGCTTCATCGCCAGCGCGGCATCATATTAAGTGGCGTACTACTGAATCACTTAAGCCTGGTTATAATCTTCGTAGACTCGTTAAGCCTTGGAAAATTGATAGATCTTATGATGCTGGTTGGTTTGCAGGTTTCCTTGACGGTGAAGGTGCACTAAGTGGTTATCAGTTGAGTTGTGCACAAAAGACAAGTGATATGCTTTCTGAGAAAATGTGGGATATGTTTGAACTTTACACGAGTAACGCTCTACATGAAACTACACGTCTAGCTAATGGTAATCGTCAAGAGATGACTGTGGCTAGAGTTGCTAATCTCCCTGATATTCTTAGTCTTCTTGGGACTGTTCGTCCAGAACGACTTTTGTCAAAGATTCCTGAATTTCTTGAAGGTAAGTCTCCACTTACTATGCAGAATAATCGAGTCTCTATTCAGGACATCGAATTTGTTGGCAATCAGGAGGTCTATTCCATTCAAACGTCCTCTAAGACACTAGTTGCAGAAGGGTACCTCTCACATAACTGCCACAATAGATGGCACGCAAGAAATGATGATGGTTATGTCTGGGGAGGAGTCTATAACGACCACTCCCCTACTGTAGCCACTAAAGAAGAAATCATGATGGATGAGCTTAATTGGATCGGTAAGAAACTAGAGAAGGTAGTAGATTAAAAGATGGATCTATGTAATGTCTAGCATTGAAAATGCTGGAAAGGACACAAGAGAAAACTGTCCTAAGTGTAATGGTTCAATTCTTTATAATGGTAATCATTTCTGCGAGTATTGGGGTAACACCTGTGATTGGGCACTACCTCACCCTCAAACTGAACTAGTAGATAAGCAAATCTCGTTTAAACTTACCGGCTATTGGGAAGAGGGCGAAAAGATTATTAATGATGAGCTTCGTTGGATTATTCATAGGGAGGAGCCCAAGTAATGGATGACGTTACTAACTACATCCGAGAGCTAGGGAAGTATGAGCACTTCTATCCTGACGGACCTATGTAATGCCAATTGAAAAGTTTCTTGGAAGACCTGTCACAGTAGAGGCTATCCAATGGACTGGTAAGAACTTAGAAGAGATTAAATGGTTCTGTAATGGGCTTGCATCTATGAGGTCTCGTAACCTCTATATTGAAACCACTGAAGGTACTAGTCGGGCTAGCATTGATGATTACATTGTACGTGGTACTCAGGGTGAATTCTATCCTGTTAAGCCTAACGTTATGAAAACTAAGTATGAAAAGGTCGTAGATTGATGGAGTGCGAAAAAGTAGACTAATTACAATCATTAATAAGCATATTAAGGGGACTAAATAATGGATGATGTTACTAACTACATGAATAATGTTGGTAAGGACACTAAGGATCAGACGTTTCAACTAAGTGTAACCTATGGTGAATTGATTATCCTTAGGGCACTAGCTCAGAATCCACATCCAGATTATCGAAATGATCCAGGAGTTTGGGAAACGTTTAAAAGGACATTTAACGATATCAAGTTCATTACCGATATGATTGAAGACCGAGCCTCTCGCATTCGTAATCGAAGTGACAATGACCTAGACTTCTGATACACTGATTTAGCTACAGGGAGGGGTGCCACTAATCCCCCCGTCGTATCCCTCCCTGTAGCCCAACTCTTTAGGTAATGCATTGCCTGATACACGCTTCAAAAGTAAACGAGGATTCTGCAAACTTTGCCATAAGAAATGTCATGACTCTGAAGAGGTGGCTAATAGGATTATCGCGATAGCTCCGGAAGAACTTAATCTAACCTATGCATATCCGTGTCAATTGTACCCTTCTGGCTACTGGCATGTAACATCTTCTGAGAGACCATTTAAGGAAGTTACGTATAGGGTAGCTCTAAAGAAACTAGGACCTAAAAGAGAACAGAGATTGCTACAGAGGATTACTCGTATTCTTTCCCTGTAGCCCAAATTTTTTAGTTACTTATGTCAACCAGGAATTAGGACATATGGGACAAGCCGTAAATGTAGTATATGGTAATCCAAACTTGGACCTATCAACCAGAATCGAACATCTCTGTCACCATGGGTGCCGTCACGCCCCTGTAGACCCTGATACGGGCCATGTGATAGGGTTCTGGTGTGGGAAAGTCACCATCGAATCTGGTTTAAGAAGTTGCGACATTTGCGAAAGACAGTATATTAATAAAACACAATACGAAGACCCACACTATGAAACTTACTGTCCGGAGTGTGTAATTAATTATGACCTATAAAGTTTCCACATCAGAAGTTGCAACTTTTCTCACTTGCAAGCAACGTTGGATGTATGCACACCATCCATCGTATAATCTAGAGCCACGTACATTGGGAATTGCGCTTACACGGGGCGTAATTGGCCATAAAGCTCTAGAGATTTTCTACAAGGCTTTGTTTGATGGTAAGACTCACGAGGCCGCTGTTAGTGAAGCTCAGAGTTATATCATGCAAGCATCTCTTTTTGAGATGAGGATTGGTGATTCTGAAAAGGCTTCTATGATTAGTAGCCTTGGTCTTATTCTTAATGAGTATTATGAGGAATCCAAGTGGCTTTTGGATACCTATAATATTCTTGGCGTAGAGAATTTGGTAACTGCTCCCCTGCCAGGTACTAGTGAGATTGAGTTTGCTGGTCGTATTGACCTCATGCTTGAAATTGCTAAAGGACCTAATAAGAGTGAAGTAATCCCTTGGGATCATAAGTTTTTGTATAACTTTTGGCCCGAAGGCGCAATTAAGATGAATGTCCAGATGCCTAACTACGTATGGGCGATTAGAGAAATGGGCATGCGATCCCGTAAGGGTATCGTTAGTATGCTCCGACACAGGGAAAACGCTGTCGAAAGATTCAAGCAAGAAGATGTACCAAGTACATCTAAGCTACGAGAAACCTTTATCCTTAATCATGTAGAGGCCTCTAAGGTAATAGTAGACCTTAAGCAGAAGTCAAAAGTAGGGCTACAGGAAGGTATTACTCGCTCTACTTCCAAGTTTAACTGCGAGTATTGCCCTTTCGTTGATCTGTGCTATACTGAAGCCTCTGGTCAAGATTCAGAAACGATGGTTAAAGCGAGCTACCGGCCTAATAGTTATGGCTATGATAATGTATTGGACGTAGAGTAATGACACCTGAAGAAATTGTTGAGAAACTAACAGAGTGTATTGTTATTAGTGATAATGTATCAGTTTGGAATCCAGAGCACGATACAGAGAATCCAGGACCTATGACTGGTCTAAATATGATCGATAATCTTATTGTAGATATTCTTAAGGAACTTAATCCAGATTGGGAGCGTCCAAACTAATGGGACTTCTTGATGAGGCTGTCCCTGTAGGGGATATGCCTAAGCATCTTATGTCTGTTTTTTATAGTGCTCCTGGCGTAGGTAAGACGGTACTTACTGCTAGGCTCGCTAATAAGACTCTCATTGTTACTGATGAGAAATCCCATGTTTCTCTTACACAGTTTCCAGACCTGCTTAAGGGTATCGATGTTGATGTTATCGCGCTAAAAAGCTTCGATCACTTGACTAGAATTGTTGCCGAGCTTTATAAGGGTGACCATGACTATGATCAACTTTCTATCGATACTTTCGATGGGGTAATCAGAAAGAAGCTTAAGGAACAGCGTCAGAAGGTTAAATTCAATCGTGGTCACGAAGACATTAACAGTCTTGAAGACTATAATCTTCTGAACAACCATATGTTTGATCTGATTGCCCGGCTCGCTATGCTTCCCATTAGTGTAACTATTACTTCCCATGACCGTATTCCGGATGAGAAGAGTTACGTTAAGGGGGATAGGTTGCTACGACCTAGTATTCCCTTTAGGGTATTTGAGTGCCTTAATGGTTATGCAAATGTAGTAGGTTATATGTCTATGCAGAGGAATAAGGAACGGAAACTAGTCCGTACCATTTCTCTTCAGGCTAATGATGAGTTCGAAGCTAAGAATCATCTTAAGCTCGCACCTGTAGTAACTGACGACGCTTTCGTTTCAACTATTCGTGACTGGAAGGGTATTTAATCTAATGTCTTGGTTTGCTAACACTAACGTTGATGACATTCCGGATAACCCGAACGAGCTTCCTAACAACACGTATAAGTTCCAGGTTATTTCTGCGGTACTTAAGGAAACTAACAAGCGTACTGACGCCAATAACAACCCGATCCCAACTAAGACTGGTATCACGTTTAAGTACCAGATTATTGAAGGGCCGTGGTCTAACTTCTTCCCTCTTGTGGATTGGGTACGTGTTCCGGACAATAACTGCAAGCCGGATGAGATTGACCGTATGCTCTCTTATCTGAAAATGCGTCTTCTGGCATTTGGTTTTGCACCTGAAGAGATTCAGGAGTTTGGTCCAGGTAGCGAAATGAAGACTCTTAAGCGAGTCTTTTACGGTACTACCTCGATTAAGAAGCAGAATGACCAGACTAACATCAAGGTAGTTAAGTTTGATCCGGTGGATGATGGCATGGAGACTATGGTCGACTTCCCAGACGCTGATCCTGCTTTCTAGTTTTCACCAGTAATTAAGTTGGCTACAGGGGGTGACTCCTGTAGCCTTCTTAATCTATTGGATTAAGAGTGGAGGCGAATGATTTGTAATTGGTGTAGAGAGAAGCAACACGATAACTGTGTTAATGACTGGGAGCAAGGTATCCTAGTCAAGCGCGATACCCCCATTAAGTCGTGCGCATGTCAACATAGAGTTTCTTGGAATTTTAGTAAGACGGGTGAAACCGAAGAGAACGAAGGTAATAATGGGGACGGTTCGTAGTCTGAACCCTGCAAAGGGATTGGAGGAATTTTGTAACTTCCTCTATGGGGAAGAAGAAGCATTTATTCACCTTCCTATTAAACGTCCTGATAATGGTAAGTATGAGTATGACTTTTTCTTTAAGTGGCCATCACAACGTCAAGATGTAATCGATCACGTAGAACGTTACACTAAGTCTGCTGAAGTATTCATTACTCCAGGCATGTTTAAGTCTCGATCCTCTTCTGTAGCCGAGTCTCATGGTAGTTATGTTGCATGGTGTGACTTTGATGGAAATGTACCGGCTCTAGAAGAATTGCAAGAGCTAAATATTCCTGAACCTACACTAAGAGTTCAATCATCAATTCCAGGACATGAGCATTGGTACTGGAGATATGATCAGTTTAATAATGACGTATCTTCTATCCAAGGTATTAACAGAGCACTCTGTTATGCTCTAGAGGCTGATATTGGGGCATGGGATGCTGGTCATAGTACTCGTCCCGTAGGTTCATTTAACCATAAGCGTGATGCTCCAGTAGTTATCAAGACGCATAATTCTAATTCGTATAGTATCGATGACTTTTCGTCTGTACCAATTCCAGAGATTAGCTATGATCTAGAACAGTTTAAACGGGAAAATATTCCGAACCCTGTTAAGACTATTGCGAAATTTGGTCCATGGTCTGAAGACGCTAGAGATATGTTTGCTAAAGGCTTTATGGCTGAGGGTTTGCGATCTAGTGCGCTTACTCGACTAGCTTATACGGGTTGTGAACATGGTCTAGACAACAGTGAAGTCTACTCATTGCTACAGTGGAAAGATAAGCACTGGAAAAAATTTGTTAATCGAGAGAACAAGGAACGTTATTACGTAGATCTGATCAACTATGCACGTCAAAAGGTACCGTATGAGGGTATCAAAGACGTAACACTACTAGCTGAAGAAATTCGGACATTTAGTTTTAAAGAAGTTCTAGAGTTTACTGATGATACCCAATGGATTATTAAGGGTCTTCTTCCATACAAGGGTGTAGTTTACCTGGTAGGTAGACCAGGTGTAGGTAAAACTACATTGGGTATTGGTATGTGTGCCAATCTGGCTCTAAATAAAAACTACCTTGATTGGTCATCTAACGAGGGTAAGGCTTATAAGGTACTATACCTCTCTCTTGAAATGACTATAGAGGATGTCAACCAGTTTTTTGCACAGCTCAAGCTTAATTATTCGGATGCAGAGATTGATGAACTAGACAAAAATTTCCACACATACGCTAGTCCAGAGAAGATTAAATTCTTTCAGCCCCAGAATCCTCTGATGGGTAAATTTCTTCGTAAGCTAGAAAATTTGAAGCCTGATATTGTTCTAGTCGATCCGGCTTCGTTTGCTTTGGCGTCTAATCTAAATAATCAGGAAGAAATCTCTAAGTCTATTGAACTCTTGGATATGATTAAGGATAAATATGGGTGCACGTTTATCTTTGTTCACCATGCTCGTAAAGAACCTCCAGGACATGGGTATAAAGAAGCTGATTTGGATGATGTGTTTGGAAGCGCTTTTATTGCTGCCTCTGCT
>LLBY010008160.1_pt21 | contig 14345 bp, 18 predicted proteins | sample 1489401 | NCBI WGS metagenome assembly LLBY01 (sample SAMN04092656, study PRJNA295927) | soil metagenome | biome: Soil prokaryotic community; feature: Bulk soil; isolation source: soil from tomato rhizosphere | host: tomato cultivar Hawaii 7996 | place: South Korea | collected 2011-11-01 | reverse complement strand
TTCGGCTTCATCACGCCGGAAGACGGTCAGAAGGACTGCTTCGTGCACCACTCGGCCATCCAGGCCCAGGGCTTCAAGTCGCTTACCGAGGGTGAGCGGGTTGAGTTCGACGTCGTTCAGGGCCAGAAGGGCCCAGCGGCCGAGAACGTGGTTCGTCTCGGCGCCTGAGGCATCGGATCGAACAAGCTGAACCGGCCGGCTCGCAGTATGGGCCGGCCGGTTCTTGCCCCCCAACCCCCAGCTTTGCAAGGGCAAGGTGAATTCGAATGATTGAAGTCCGTCTGCGTGACGATGAGCGTATCGAGCAGGCGCTCCGCCTGTTCAAGCGGAAGGTCCAGCGGTCAGGATTGCTGCAGGAGCTCCGCAAGAAGCGCTACTACGTCAAGCCGAGCGAGGCGCGCCAGCTCAAGGCCGCCGCAGCTCGCCGGCGCCGCCGCAAGCGCAGCGCCAGCCGGGACGACTAGTCAGTCAGTGACATTGCGCCGCCGCTCCGATGCCTCGCATCAGGGCGGCGGCGTTCTGCATTCAGGAACTGCCGTTCAGGCACTTCAGTTCAGGCACAGCCCTCGACGTACCGAACCGCAGGCATCCGGCCCACCCGATACATGGTCACGGTGTCGCCATCGGTTTCGAAGATGATCCGATGTACCGAGTCGCCAGGCGGCGCCACCACCACGTAATGCCCCTCGGGTCCGGTGTACTTGTGCGGCTCGACGGTCGCAGCCGAGCCGTAACTGGCCACCACCGACGATTCGAGGTCCCCGATGCCAGCGCCAGCTGCGGTACGCACCGCGCTCGGGTCGATCACATCCACGCGCTCCACGGTGTCGGCGATGATCATCAGCGACACGCCGTCCGGCAGCGCGGCGGGGGTGGCATAGTCGCAGTTACCGAAGTCGGCGTAATCCACGTGGATCGGCTCACCCAATGCGGCTGCCGCCTCGTCGAGGGTCATGCCCGCGCGGATGGGGCCGATCCCGTCGGCGCGTGCCACCCAGGTGAGGGAGTCGACGGTTTCGGCGGAGGGTGGCAGCGAGTCTGCGGCCGAGGGCCGGTCAGCTCCCGGGCTGCAGCCGGCCGCCAGCATCAGCAGGATTGTGCCAGCCGCGATGAATCGATGTGCTTCACCTTCGGGAGGGACGACGCACGACGGTGCACCGCTGAGGCGATGGCGATGGCGCGCCACGAAATTGTACACGGCATCGCGGAGGCGACGGGGAACAACCCGGGCGACGGCAGCCATTCGCCATGGGCCGCCCATGATCGACGCTACCCCGAGCGCCGCATCCGAGCGAACACGAGGAGCTGCCCCGTCCAGCAGGATCATCGAGTCGGCTGCCTCTAGCCCAGGCAACGCTGCGCGCGCCTTCCGTCCAACGGCACTATCGAGTGGCGCGAAGCGCAGCGCACGACTTCGTTCATGGCGCAGGACAAACTGGACGCTGCGAGCGCAGAAGCCGCAGGTTCCATCATAGAGAAGGACGGGACCGGGTGTGCCGTGGTGGATGGATGACATCGTGCCATCCGCCTACTCGACGTCCTCGAGGAGTTCGCGGGCCCTTGATTCGTCTTCGTCGGGTACCCAGACGGAAGGGAGCGGCGCTGAAGGGAGCATGATGGTGTCGCCCTGGACCACGGCGCCGATCCCCTCGGCGCGGAGCAGGGCACGGATGAACTCGGCGTCGGCCGGCCCTGAGGCGATGTAGACCTGCTTCATGTGAGCACGCAGACCGGGAAGGGAACCGGGATGGCTCCCTCCCGTCAGCGCGAACCCGGTGGTGCTAGAAGCCTGCGGCTTCGGGCGAGGCGCCGCTGCCCAGGACCTGCCGCCAGGTGAGCTCGGTGCCCTTGCGGCCACCCTTCGGTGTCATCTTGATCCCTTCCGGACCAATCGCCACGGTGTAGAGATTGCCGTCGAGCTCCAGCTCGCGCTTGATGGTCTTTTCGAGACGAGTTGCCATGACTTGCTCCAGAAGTGTGATGACGGGCCGCCCTCCGGGGCTCCTGGCCCTCGGGGGTGATGCGGTAGAGTAGCGGCTTGGCGTCCGCGCCGCTACTTCTGCTTTCGCTTGCTGTCGCCCTTCGCCTTCTTCTTGCGGAGGTCCGCCCGGTGTGCCCGCTCGTAGGTCTGGATGTCCACGAACCTTCCCTTGGCATCCCGCACTGCGTAGAGCTTCTTGCCACTCACGCTGCGATGGGTGGTACGCTTCCGAGCCATAAAGCCTCCGGGTCGGGTGTGACACGTGCGGCGGTGCCACTGCCATGCCACGCCGCGTCGGCTACATCAGCCGGCTTGCTCCGTACAACAATGCGACCAGCGAGAACACTGCACCAGCCACGGCGAACAATGCGATGATGGCTGCCATGGGGCGCTCCGGCGCCCCGGCATCCAGCCGGACCGCGGTCAGCTCCCGGTAGGCAACAATCGAAAGCACCAGCACTCCAGCCGTGAGCCCGGCCAGCACTGCCCCGGTTCCGGACTTGAGGCCCGACGCAGCAACGGCGGCCGGGTTCACCAGCATCAGCCAGAGGAACATCGGCACCAGTCCCAGCAGCAGCAGGACCAGGCTCCGGCGGATGCGTCCAAGCCCGGGGCTCACCTGGATCCTCGTATGGTACCCGCAACCCGTGCCGAGTGGGAAGTGGTGCGTGGATAGTGGCGGCACGTCACTTCTGGTACTTCCAGTTTCGGGTCTTGCCCTCGGCGGTCCACTCCACCGCCTGGGCGATGCGCCGGGCACGGGTCTCGTCCCGCTTCGCTTCGGTGATCCACTCGATGTACTCCCGCCGCTGGCCGGGCGCGAATCGCTCGAACGCCACCTTGGCCTTCCTGTTCAGGCTGAGGGCCTGGGCCAGGTCTGGCGGCACGGCCAGCGGCTTTTTCGCCCTTGGCGCTGCTGCCCGTGGCGTCTTCACGCCTTCCTCGTTGAGCTTCATGGCCCGTTTCACATATGTGACGAACGTGCGCCGGGGAGGCAGGTCTGCGATGGCGGTGATGCGTCCGAACTGGCCCATCGCCTCCTTCTCCTTCACGGGCACGATCAGCTTGCCCTTCCAGAAGCCGAACGCACAGTGCGCCTTGAATGCCGACATCCCGCCCAACATGCCGTGATACATGAAGTGGGGCATGCTCCACTTCATGGTCTCCTCCACCTCGGGGCAGGCCTCGTGCATGACTGACCGGATATGCTCGAGGATCGGCCGGGCGAAGGGCGCCGACCGGGCGATGTACGCGTCCACCCGCGGATCACGAGTGCCCATGCAGTGCTCCAGGTGACGAGAGTTCTGCCAGCAGGTCCCCCCACTCATCCAGCATGGTGATGGGCGCCCGGCAGCTGGTGCCCGTGCAGCACCACCCAGTGGTCCTGGTGGGGGGAGCAGCGTCCAGCAGCGGCGCCAGCGCTTCGGGGAGGCCGGTGCGCGGTGCGTCGGGCGAGAGCCAGCGAATGGCCCTGCGCGGCACCGACGACGCCAAGGCGGCGCGGTGCATGGCGGCTGCGTCAGGATCGTCCAGCGGCCCAACCACCACGAGATGGGTGGCGTCGTCCAGCAGCCACGCTGCGGCGCGGAGCAGGGTCGCGCGATGAAGCGGTGTCGCCGCCGACTCGGGAGCGAATACCGAGATGATCTGCTCGGCTCGCCGATGCCACGCAGCATCGCCGGTATGTGCGGCAAGCCGCAGGGCCAGCAGTGCCGCAACGCCATTGGGAGACGGAGTCGGTGCGTCATCCACGGGGCGGATGGGCGCGCTCAGCAGGCCTTCACCGGCAGCGCCACGCGCGAGGTCTTCCAGCACACCATCGGAGGCCGCATGGTCGCGCCAGGTCCTGTCAGCCAGCGCCAGTGCCCACTCGAGCCAGGCGGCGTCCTGGGACACTTCAAACGCATCGAGCGCGGCAGTAGCGCACTGGAGCTGGTCCTCGAGCAGACCCTGCACGGCACCCGAGGGGTCGTGGGGCACACGGTCGGGCTCAGGCGACTCTCGCCTTATGCGCGAGAGGGTGATCAGCGAATGAGCTTCAGCCCACTGATCCCCATGGACGATGCCGGCGCGAAGCACCGCCGAGGCCATCATCGCGTTCCAGCCGGTGTAGCGGGTGGAATCCACGAATGGCTGCGGCCGAGTGGCGCGCGCCGCACGGAGAGCGTCGCGGGCGCGCACGAGTGATGCGGCGACCTCCGCTTCCGGCAGCCCGCTCCGCGCGGCGTAGTGCTCCACCGGCTCGCCCACGAACAGGACGTTGCGGTCGGGTGCGTGGTGCATCTCGCCGGCGGTGCCGATGTCCCACACCGCAGCAGCGGCGTCGAAATCGTCCGGCGCAATCGCACTTGCCGCCTCCGCGCGGGTCCAGGTGAAGTAGTCGCCGTCGTCATCGAGTCCCACGTCGGCATCCTGGCTGGCGGCATACCCGCCGTCAGCGTCGGCCAGCACCTCGCGCACCCAGCCGACGATGCGCTCCGCAGTGGTGCGGTGGAGAGGGTCGCCGAACGCGGCCCAGCCCTCGACATACGCACGCAGCAGCTCGGAGTTGTCGTACGACATCTTTTCGAAGTGAGGCACGACCCACTCGGCGTCCACGCTGTAACGATGAAAGCCGCCACCCACCTGATCGTGGATGCCGCCCAGCGCCATGCCGGTGAGGGTGCGAATCGTCATCTGCCGGGCCGACGATGAGCCACTGGACTGCCAGCGATCGAGGAGGAGCAGCAACGCGGCGGGATGGGGAAACTTGGGCTCGGAGCCGAAGCCGCCATGGGCCTGATCGAACACGCCCAGCAGCCGCTGCTCGACCTCGTCAAAGACGGCGGGAGTGAAGTCCCCGCTCGTGACCCGGGCTGCCTCGGAAACTGCGTGCCGCACCGCAGCGGCCTGGGCCGCTATCTGGGAACGCCGATCGCGCCACGCACCGAGCACGCTCTTGAGCACGGTGCGGAAGCCGGGACGCCCGAAGCGGTCGTCGGGTGGAAAGTAGGTGCCCCCGAAGAACGGCTCGCCCTGCGGGTCCATGAAGACGGTGAGGGGCCAGCCACCCTGGCCGGTGAGCGCCTGCACCGCGCGCTGGTAGCGGACGTCCACGTCCGGGCGCTCATCGCGATCCACCTTGATGCAGGTGAACCGGCTGTTCAGCAGCTCGGCGATTCCCGGATCTTCGTACGTCTCGCTGTCCATCACGTGGCACCAGTGGCACCATATAGCGCCGATGTCGAGCAGGATCGGGCGGTCAGCAGCGCCCGCGTCGGCGAAGGCTTCGGGCGACCAGGTGTGCCAGTGGATCGGCTGGTGCGCCGCGCTTCGGAGGTAGGGCGAGCGGGCCTCGGTCAGGCGGTTCATGCAGGAATTATATTCCCGGCCATGTCAGGACACGAACTCGAGGAGCACAGGCGCGAAGCGATTCACCAGCTATGCCTGGCGCAGGCGCAGGGAGCCATGTCGGTGGAGCTGTTCGAGCAGCGGCTGGCGCTGGTGCGCGAGGCGCCGACGCCGGCTGCGATTGGCCAGATTGTGGCCGACCTCAAAGCTCCGAGTGGTGAGTGGGAAGCGGGAGCCAGGGATACGCACGCTGTGAGTTCTTCTCGCGATGTGTCGCTCGAGTCATACGGTCCTGCCCCGGATGTGCCGCAGCGACTGCGCATGACCGCGATCTTCGCCTCCAGCAAGCGGCGCGGGCAGTGGGTCGTGCCATACGAGATCGAGACCAAGGTCATCTTCGGCGAGCTGGTAATCGACCTTCGTGACGCGCTGTTCGCATGGGACACGTTGCTCATCAACGTGGATGTGACCCTGGGCGAGCTCAAGCTGGTTGTGCCCGTCGGTACCCGGATCGAGAACGAGATCGACGACTTCATCGGCGGCGGCAAGGTCAACATGAAGGGCGGCCACGGCGCCGAGCCGAACGGGCTGGTGGTGCACCTGGAGGGATCAGTGCGCTTCGGCAGCGTGGACGTGCGGCAGCGGCTGTCCACCGAGGCTTTTCCCCCTGATCACTTCACCGGGATCAAGGGGTTCTTCAACCGTAAGCGGGAGGGGCTGGATTAAGGGCCGACAGAGGCCTGCGGGCCGCCCCTAGAGATACCGCTCAAACCACCCCAGCATCCGGGGCCATGCTTTCGCGGCGGCGGCGGCATTGGCGCCTTCGCGGCCGGTCTGCTGCCGCAGGAAGCCGTGCCCGGCCCCGTCATAGGCCTCCGCTTCGAAATCCACGCCAGCTGCGCGGAAGCTCTCCTCCACATATCCCCTGGTGGCATTGACCCGGGCGTCATCCCCGGCGTAGAGCGCCAGTGTCGGAACCGTGGTGCGCGCCATGTCGGCCTGGTCCTGCTGGATGCCCCCGTAATACGCGACCGAGGCATCGAGCCCGGGAATCATCGCCGCAGCCGCAAGCACGGTGGTACCGCCCCAGCAGAATCCGACCACGCCCCACTTGTCGGCCGCCGCCGGCAGCGCGACGCCCCACTCGCCGGCAGCGCCGATCCGGCGCATCACCTCGTCCTGGTCCAGCCGGCTGATCATGGCGATAGCGGAGTCGACGCCGCCCTCCACGACCATGAAGCTGTCCGCCGCCATGGGCATCCCATGGCCGGTGAGGAGGTCGGGCGCGATGGCTATGTAACCCTCGGCAGCGAGCTGGTCCGCCACCGCGCGCACCCAGGTGGTCAGGCCGAAGATTTCGTGGATCACGACGACCACTGGCGCCGAGTCGGGCCGCTCGGGATACACCACCCAGGCGCGAACCGAATCGCCGGATCCGGCTGGTATGACCGCCCATTCGCCGTGGCGGGTAGACGCAGCGAGGCGAGCGGCTGCATCTTCGGCGCCTGGAGCAATGACAGCCACCGCCTGCGTGGCGGAGGCCGTGCTGTCACCCGCAACAGCGCCATCGTCCTGTGCGGGTGAGCACGAAGCAAGGACCAGCGCCACGCCCATCAGCGTCATCCTGCAAAACATCTGCGTGATCGGTGGACTCATCGGTGGATTCATCGGTGGACTGCCTTCTTGAGCTCTTTGGGTGCCGTGGGACAGAACGACGCCAGCACGCACTCGGCGCAGCGAGGCCGCCGAGCCACGCACACCCGCCGTCCGTGAAAGATGAGCAGGTGGGAGAGGAGCGTCCATTGCTGGCGTGGAAAGAGGGTCATGAGGTCGCGCTCGATCTTGATGGGGTCGGTCTGCCGGGTCAGGCCCAGCCGGTTAGAGACCCGCGCCACGTGGGTGTCGACCACCACGCCCTCATCCATGCCGAACGCGTTGCCGAGCACCACATTGGCGGTCTTCCGGCCGACGCCGGGAAGCACCCGCAGTTGATCCATCGAGGCGGGAACCTCACCGCCATGGTCGGCGACGAGCGCCTGTGCCATCCCGATGAGGCTCTTCGTCTTGTTACGGAAGAATCCGGTGGGCCGGATGATGTCTTCGACCTCTGTCGGGACGGCGGCGGCCAGCGCGGCCGCATCGGGATACCGCTTGAAAAGCACCGGCGTGACCAGATTGACCCGCTTGTCGGTGCACTGGGCCGAGAGAATCGTGGCCGCGAGCAGCTCGAAGGGGTCGTGGTGATCGAGCTCGCAATGGGCGTCGGGGTACTCCGACGAGAGCCTCGAGAAGGTTTCCTCCGCGGCGGCGGCTCGCTTGCTCGAAATGCGCCTGGTGGCCATCAGCGTCGCCGCATGGCAAAATCGAGGAAGCCCGACGCACTGAGCGTGTTGAGAACCCGGGACGGCGCGATGCGGGCCTTCCTTGCCATGCCGATTCCCCAGGTGACGTTCTCCAGGCCGGCAACGCTGTGCGCGTCGGCTCCGATCGAGACGCTGACGCCCAGGTCGCGGGCCCGGGCCAGGTGGCGCCAACCGAGGTCGAGCCGGTGAGGATCGGCATTGATCTCCAGCGCGACGCCGAGATCGGCGGCCGTGGAAAGCACGGCGTCGAGGTCGAGGTCGTAAGGCTCGCGCTGGAGCAGCAGCCGACCTGTGGGATGGCCGATGATGGTCACATGCGGATTCTGCATGGCCGCAACGATCCGCGATGTCATGGCGTCCCGGTCGAGGTTGAAGCGGCTGTGCACCGACGCAATCACGAAATCCAGGCGGCCGAGAACGGCTGGGGTGTACTCAAGTGAGCCGTCCTGGAGGATGTCTGCCTCGACGCCCTTGAGTACGCGGATACCAGGATCGGATTCATTGAGCGCGTCGATCTCGTCGGCCTGGCGCAGCAGGGCGTCGGCGGTGAGCCCGCCGGCGTAGGCCGCGGCACCGCTGTGGTCGGTGATCCCGACGTAATCGTAACCCAGTGCCTTGCACGCCTCCGCCAGCTCGCGCACGGTTCCACTGCCGTCGGAGTACTGGGTGTGGCAGTGCAGCAGTCCTCGCAGATGGCTCCGCTCCAGCAATTGTGGTACGCCTTCCGCCGCGGCCTCCAGCTCGTCGGTGCCCTCACGCCACTCGGGGGGAATCCAGGGGAGGTCCAGCGCGGAGTAGAGCGTTGCCTCGTCAGGTGTGGGCACGAAGGTGCTGCGGCGCCACAGGGCGGCGCCGGTCAGGCTCATTCCCATCGAAGCCGCGCGGGCCTCCAGCTTTCGAACATGGGCGTCATTGCCGGTGGCATGCACCAGCACGGCACCGGCGTTGGCGGGCGGTGTGGCCATCAGCCGGGCCACGGTGCCGCCCGCAAACCGGATGGTCACTACCCGCTCGTCGGCTTCGAGGACCTCTTCCACCCCTGGCAGCTGCCGGAGGCGGCCCAGCAGTGCGGCAGGTGGCAGGCTGCTCACCACCACCAGCACCAGCGATTCCACCACCTCGCTGAGCCGCCGGACGTCGCCCGCTGGATAGACTGCCGTCACATCAGGCAGGCGCGCGAGGGTTCCGGCGAGAGCGCGCGCTTCGTCAGCGGCGTGGTGCGCCAGGCGGAACGTACTGGCGCGGCGGAGGAAGCGGATTCCGTCACGGATGTTCTCGGCAGTGCGCACGCCGAAGCGCGGAAGCGTGGCGAGGCGGCCATCTACAGCGGCCGCCTCGAGCTCGGGCACGGAGTCGATGTCCAGCAGGTCGTGAATCTGGCGGACGCGCGCCACGCCGAGGCCGGGTATGCGCAGCATCTCCACCAGTCCGGGTGGGACCTGTTCGCGCAGTTCCTCGAGGAGGGTGGAGCGGCCAGTCTCGGCGAGCTCGGTGAGCACCTGGAGCGTGCTGGGACCGACTCCGCGTGTGCCGCGAAGCGAATCCTCCGCGAGGGCGACGGTAAGGTCCACTGACAGTGACCGGACGGCTCGCGCCGCAGTGCGGAACGAACGGGAACGAAAGCCCGACTCGCCCTTGAGCTCGAGCAGCTCGGCGATCTGCTCCAGTGCGTGGGCAGCTGACCGGCGGTCGACCAGCGCGGCGGTGGTCATGGCACGGCCACGGCTTCCAGGTGCGCCCTGAGCCGCCAGCCGAGTTCCAGCAGCTCCTCCTGTCCCACTATCGAGTGCAGCCCGGCCAAATCACCACCTGCGAGCCGAGGCCCGAAGAGCGGGCTCCCGTCCTCGCGGGCCAGCTGTGCCACGCGGGGTCCGGCGGCCTCCACCACACTGAAGCCGGCCCGGTTGGGGTGGATACCGAAGATGCCGAGCACCCTGAGCCCGCCATCGGGCTGGAAGTGCAGCGAGCAGCCATGCAGCGGCTCGGGTGCCTGCCCCTCGATGACCTCGGCCCATACCACCTGTTCGGGCAGGATGGTGTACTGGGCGCTGCCTGGACTTGGCGTTCCGTCCGGAGCTGCCAGGAGGAGTGCCGCAAGCTGACTATTGTCGATCTGGTTCATCGGCTCGGCATCGGCCCAGTGGAGATAGGCGTGGTGCAGGAAGGCGGCGAGCTGGTCGATGGACTCGCCCAAACCTTCCTCGGGCCGAAGGTCGCGCAGCAACTGGACAGCGGGGCCGGTAAGCATGAACGCATCGCGGTCGCGCGGGTCCTGTTCGGCCGCGGCCATCGATTCACGAATCGCCGGGAAGCGCTGTGAAGGAACGTCCTGCAGGGCGGCCGCAAAGGGCGAGGGAGGCGCGGTCACGACCGGGGCAGGAAACCGTCGAGATACCGCACGAACGCTTCGGGCTGCTCGACGTACGGCACGTGGCCACACTCGGGGATCGGGTGCAGTTCGGCGCTGAGGCATTCAGCTGTGACTCGCGCCGTAGCGATGGGTATCGGGTCTGATTCGCCGTGCACCACCACTGCGGGGAGCCTGAGGCCCTTCATGGCCGAGCGCAGGTCATATTCACCCAGGCTGGACCAGACTTCCTGCTGGGTCCTGCCGGTTACGCGGAAGGGCGTGAGCTTCGAGGCGTTGGCGGGATCGTGAAAGTAGGGTACGACGCTCAGCTCGAAGATGCGCTGGGCGAAGGCGTCAGGGTCGCTCTCGCGGAGGCCGCTCTCCCGCAGCTTGCGCCGCTCTTCCTGGAGCTCGGGCGAAATGTTCCGGGCCGAGAACGCGGCCTCGAACTCGTTGCGGGCCGCGCGCCACGTGGGTGCGGGTGACACGAGAGCGAGGCGTTCAACCCGCTCCGGGTGATGAATGGCGTAGAGAACGGCAAGGAGCCCGCCCCACGAGTAGCCCGCCAGCGTGAGCGACTCCATTCCCCACAGCCCGCGCAGCGCATCGAGGTCGGCCACCTGCTCGGTCCATCCCACGGGCGTGTCGCGCGGCACCGGTGATTCGCCGCCGCCCCGCTGGTCGTAATAGATGAGGGTCCTGCCGGTCGCGAGCGCGTCGAAGCCGGGGCGCAGGTAGGCGTGGTCTGCGCCGGGGCCGCCATGGAGCACCACCACCGGTGGTCCGTCGCCTACCCGGCGTTCAAGCAACGATACGCCGCGAACGTCGCGGCGGAGGGTTTCCTCCATGGTCCTCCTGTGGGCTGCCGTTACAGCAGCACGGCGAGCGCGTCGGCGACCTGCTTCACTTCGGCTTCTTCGTCCGGGGTGAAGGGATTCGGCACGTCGCTGTCCACGTCGATCTGGCCCAGGATGAGGTCGCCCCTCCGGATCAGCACCACCAGCTCGGAGCGAGTCCACGTGTTGCAGGCGATGTAGTTGTCGATGGCGCGGACATCGGGGACGTTCTGGTCCGCCTTCTCGGCGACAGCGGTGCCGCACACGCCGTGGCCCACTGCGATGCGAGTATGCTCGGTCTCGCGTCCTGCGTGGGCCTCGAGGACCAGGTCATCGCCGGACAGCATGTACATGTACACCGACGTGTATGGCGCGCCGGCCGCACGGATGCGGTCGGCGGCCATCTGGAGCAACTCCTGGCGGCTGGCGTCGCGGGTGAACGCGCCTCGCAGCGCCGCGACGATGCGTTCGGACTGGAGCACCGGCACTGATCAGTCCCGGCTGCCGAAGGTGGCCTGGCGCGTCACCGTCTGGTCGTCGCGCCGGACCACAATCGCCGCTGAATCGCCCGGCTTGTAGGAGCGGAGCGCGACGGTCATTGCCTGCAGGTCCGGTACCTCGTGGTCCCCGATCTTGACGATGATGTCGCCCGCCTCGAGTCCCGCCGAATCCGCCGGGCTGCCGCGGCGCACACCCATGAGGCGCACGCCACCCGGATTCTCCGACATGTCCGGGATGGTGCCGAGATAGGCCCCGTATCCCGGCGTTGCGACTTGGGAGTCGCCGGGCGCAACCAGCGCCATGTGGCTGGGCGCAGGCGCCTCAACGAACGTCAGCGGCGTGGTCCGGCCCGCCAGCGCCGACGCAATGCCGGCGGTGAACTCCGAGACCCGGGCCAGGCCCTCGAAGTTGACCTTGTTCCAGTCGTCGGTGGTGCGGTGGTAATCCTCGTGGAGGTCGGTGAACAGGTGGAGCACCGGAAGCTTCGCGGCATAGAACGACGACTGGTCACTGGGGCCGTAGCCGTCGCCCTGCTTCTTGAGGTCGAAGCCCTGGTACCAGTTGAGTGAATCCAGGAGAGCCGGGAACTCGGTCGCGGTCGCGGTGCCGTACACGATGAGCCGCTTGTCACGGAGGCGTCCCACCATGTCGAGGTTCACCATGGCGACTGTCTTGTCGAGCTCGTAGACCGGATTCTTGACATACCAGGAGGAGCCGAGGAGCCCGAGTTCCTCGCCGGCGAACGCGATGAACACGATGGTGCGGCGGGGCGGATTGGACTTGAGCTGCCGGACGATCTGCACCAGCGCGGCGGTGCCGGATGCGTTGTCGTCCGCGCCGTTGTGGACCGCGCCAGTGCTGTCGGGATCCAGGCTGCCGAAGTGCCCCCCGCCCAGGTGGTCGTAGTGGGCACCGACCACCACCACTTCATCCCGCAGCGCCGGATCCGTCCCCGGGAGAATTCCGATGACATTGCGGCCACGGGCGCCCTCGGGCTGGCTCTGGCGGGAACCCGGCGCGCTGGCGTGCATCGGGAAGTCCTGGAACCAGCCGCCCCGGGATGGCTGAAGGCCGACCTCGGCAAATCGCCGCGCCAGGTAGGCAGCGGCGCTGTCAGCGCCTTCTGTGCCTGTGAGCCGGCCCGCGAGGGAGCTGTCGGAGAGGAACCTGACGTCGGCGACGAGATCCTGGGGCACGGGCACCGCACGCTGGGCCGAAGCCGGTGCGGCAGCCGCCAGGAGCAAGGCAAGTACGGCTAACGACTGACTGCGCATATTGCTGGTATCTCATCCCCGCCAGTCGGGCGGATTGAAATTGGAGAACGGACATGCTGACCTTCTAATATAGACGCTCCTGCGGGGCCGGTTCAGCACCGCCCGGCCGACCCGGCGCCGGCCCCTGACTCATTGCCGTAACCACGGGACGGGCCTACACTTGTCCAATCCTCCCATGACGACATCGCTTCCTTCATCATGCTGAGTGCCCCCGGGGAAGTCGCCTATGAACTGGCCTCGATGATCACGCTGCTGCGTGACCGGCCGGAGGCCCGTGCGGAGCAGGCGGCCCAATTCCGGAAGCTGGTGGCAAGCATCGGGGGCCGGGGGCTCGACCTCCGGGCCAACGATGCCGGTCTCCGGGTGTACGGCGTGCCGCTGCTGGACAGCATCCCCATGGCAGGTGCGCTCAGGACCCACATGCTGGACCGCGAAATAGGCGAGCTCAAGCTGGCGGGCACCGCCACGGTGGCCCAGCTGCTGGATGTGGTTCGAATGCTGGCGCAGCCGCCGCGCACTTTCGCGTCGCTGCAGTTGATGGCTGCCTCGCTTCCGGCGGCGGTCCGGTCAATACTGGTTCTGGCGCCTCCAGCGGCCGAGAGCCTTGGGGACGCCGGTGACTGGAATGTCCACCAGGAAGTAACCGGGCGCGGCATTCCGGTCATCACGTCGAACCTCGAGCGGCAGCAGGCGGAACTTCCCGATCACCTGGTTGCCATCAAGGCATCGCCGCGCGATCCCTCGGTGGCGGACCGGCTCAACGAGGTGGTGCGTGGTGTGGACCGGCTGGCGGGAGATGAGAAGTGGCCCGAGGTTCTCGATGCGGCCGCCATTCTGGTCGGGGCCGAGACCGAAGCCGAGGGTTCCAGTGTATCGAGATCATACAGCATCGCCTTTCGCCGGATGATGCCCCGCAGGGTGGTGGAGCAACTGGCCCGGCTGGTGACCAGGGCAGAGCACAAGCAGGCGGGTCAGGCCGTGATGCGCCGGGTGGGCGCTGACGCAACTGAAGCGCTGCTGGCGCTGCTTGCGGCGTCGGACCGGATGGAAGACCGAAGGGCCTACTACGACACGCTTCGCCAGATGACGGAAGGCACCGACCTCCTGGTCAACATGCTGACGCATGACGAATGGTTCGTGGTGCGGAACGTCGCCGACCTCGCCGGCGAGCTCAGGCTGGAATCCGCGGTATCAAAGTTGGCAAGGCATGCGAAGCACCCGGATGAGCGAGTCCGGCGCTCGGTCGCGGTGGCGCTGGCCCGGATCGCGTCGTCCAGCGGCCTCGAGGCACTGCGGACGCTGTTGCGCGACAAGTCGCCCGCTGTGCGACTGGCCCTGGTTCAGCAGGTGGATGCCCGGCTGCGCGGCCTCGCCATGTCGATAAGCGTGGCTGTGGACGAGGAGACCCACGCCGACATCGTGAGGGAAATGCTGCAGGCACTGGGCCGGATCGGGACGCCCGAGACAGTGAAGGTCCTGGCCAACGCCGCGGCACCGGGCGGCCGGTTGCTGGGACGGAAGCCGGTCGCGAACCGGATTGCGGCCGTCGAGGCGCTGGGACTTTCGGGATCTGCCCAGGCGGAGACCGTCCTTCGCGGACTCAGCGAGGACCGCGAAGCCCGCGTGCGTGAGGCGGTGGAGCTGGCGCTGGGAAACCCGCCCCAGACGATGGTGGGGTGAGAGAGGTAGAAGAGGTAGAAGGGGTAGAAG
>LLBY010016799.1_pt5 | contig 14357 bp, 17 predicted proteins | sample 1489401 | NCBI WGS metagenome assembly LLBY01 (sample SAMN04092656, study PRJNA295927) | soil metagenome | biome: Soil prokaryotic community; feature: Bulk soil; isolation source: soil from tomato rhizosphere | host: tomato cultivar Hawaii 7996 | place: South Korea | collected 2011-11-01 | reverse complement strand
GCGGGAAGCCGGTGTCGCTGGCTGCTCCTTGTCTCGGCTTTTCGATGATGGACCCGCCGGTCAGGTCCACAATCATCCGGGCCAACTGCGCTATGGTCGTACGAACCCCGCTGCCCACATTGACCGGGCCGATGAAACCGCGCTCCATGGCCAGCATCAGCGCCTGCGCGACATCGTCCAGATGGACCAGATCCGCGCCGAATTGCCCACCGGCGATAATCTCTATGGGGCGCCCCTCAAGCGCCGCGCGCACCATGATGCCTAGCGCCCCGGAGGTCTGCCCTGGACCATAGACGGACGCCAGCCGAAGCGTCGTCAAGGCGATACCTCTGGTCCGGCAAAATTCGGTGGCATAGATTTCCTGAAGGATCTTCGATCCCAGATAATAGCTTCGGCTGCGCGGGAACATCGGCGCGTTTTCATCGGGCACGTCCACACCGCCTGCATAGGCGTTCGCGCTCGTCGTCTGGACGATGCGTTTGATGCCTGCTGCGGCGGCGGCCTCTATCAGGCGGAGCGTGCCACGGGCGTTGATCGTCCAGCATCGTTCCGCCGCCGCCGGGTCATCATGGTCGCGCGGGATATAGGCCGCCAGATGCACAAGCGCGGCGCAACCACGAAGATTGACCGCATCATGATCCGGCGTCTCCAGATCGAAAGGACGGGCCTCGTCATCGGGGGCAAAGTCTCCAACCGCGTGGCGCGTCAGGTGCCGGATGCGATAACCGCTGGCCCTGGCGACAGCGGCGAAGCGTTTGCCGATGAAGCCCGTGCCGCCCGTTAGGGCAATGGTTGAGGACGGACCCGTCACTGCACGGCGTCAATCCGCTCCTGGGCTACGAACATTTCGTCCAGAAAGCGCAGAATCACACCCGAACGGATGGGTGGTTGAACGATCGGCGTCCCATATAACAGCTTGCGAAGGCACATTTCGACTTCATTGAAACCCACCATCGCACGAAGCGGCGTGGTTCCAGAAAAGCGCCCGTTAACCTCGAAGACACGCGGAACGCCCTGCTTATCGAGGCGGAACTGGAAATTGGCGGGACCATAGGGTTGCAGCGCGGCGCCGAACGCGCGAACCGCTTCGTTCAGTTCCACGTAATCGCCAGTGTAGGCGCGATAGGTGTTCCCGTCGCGCAAGTCCCGGCGCATCACGATGGACGCTTGCACCGCGCCGTCGAACACAATGACGCTGGCTGTATATTCGCAGTCGGGATCGCCGATACATTCCTGCACGACCAATCCGGTTCGACCGGCGAGCGCGTCGTCAAGTTCGGCCCCGTTGTTTGCGACAGATACGCCCACGGATCGCGCGCCGATGCGGGGCTTCACGATCAGTGGGAAGCCGACCGCTTCGACCAGCGCCGCGATTGCCGCCGGATCGTCGCCCGACGCCGAGGCGGGGGGATTGAGGCCCGCCTGTTCGAAGAAACGGCAGGTTTCCAACTTGTCGTCGGCGATGGCGATGACGCGCGGGTCGCTTACCAATATCTTGGTGTCGAACGCGGCTTCAAGCTGCGCCCGTTGAGCCGCGAAGAAGGGCAATTCGACATCGGTCCCCACCATCACGATGTCCGGCCGCTCGCGATCCAGCAATTCCGCGATCCGTGCGCCGAATGCCGCATCGTCCGCCAAGGGCAGGCGATAGGCCGCGTCGCCCCAATAGAGGCCGGAGGATAGCGGGTTGGGATCGCCGGTGACCATGGTGCAGTCGAGCGACGATTGCCGCAGCGACTTGATGATGCCCTGACCCAGCACCGCGCCCGCACCGGTGATGAGCGCCTTCATGCGAAAAATCCGCAGAGCCGGTCCTGTGTCGGCACTGACAGGCTGGTGGCGCGGATCGCCTGGCAATGGGCATGACGGTCGAAGGGCAGGAGCCGGGGACTCACCATGACCTCATCCCCTCGTATCTCTACCATCGCCCATTGCATATGTCCTTCTCCGCCATCTCTTGGTTGGCCCAACGAACCGAGCGTGAAAATCGTGGCCGCTGCGCAATCGAACCGGCGGGTGCGATGCGTATGCCCGAACAGGCCATAGCGAAAGCCGCGCTCGGCAAGGGCGACGGCGGCCGCGTCTGCCTCTTCGGCCGAATTGATGTAGCGCCAGTCACCAAAAGCATAGGGGTTTGCGTGTGCGACGAACAAGGGGCCAGCGGACCAGTGCTGCTGCCAATCAAACGCGTCCATGACGCCCGCAGGCAATTGTTCGCTCGTCCACGCCACCGTCTCCTGAATCCAGTCGGGCAGTCTGGTTAGATAGCGGCTGCCGGTGTCGCTCGCCTGTTGATACATCTGGTCATGGTTGCCGGTGATCAGGATCGCGCCGTCACGGGCGACCGCATCCTTGACCAGCGCGATCGTTTCCAGCGGCGCGACGCCATAGGTCAGCAGATCGCCCATCAGCAACAGCACATCGAAGCCCTCCCGCCGAGCGGCGGACAGCGCCTGCTCCAGCGTGCTGCTGACCGCATGAATGTCCGTCAGCGCAGCTATCCTCACCGGCTCGATCCTCGCGGCGATCCAGCGATTGTCGGCGGGGTTCTGAAAAGGCATTGCTTCATGTCCGGCACGCTATCGAAGCAGGGCGCGTGCCGTTAGCGTTCAATCCGCTACTATCCCTTTATCCCGGCCCCATCCGATGGGATTAGCAGGCCTCTCTTTGGGGGCGTGTTCCCCGCCGACGCGGCGCGGATGCCTCTAACGGATATCTACCGATGCGCCCGCAGTGCGTTGCCAATGCATGGTAGGCCATTCTTCGTCTGGCGAGAGGAAGCGCCATATTTGGGAACCCTGTGGAATGAAGGTCGTCATCCTTTCCAGCCTGTCCTGGTCGCTCATCAATTTTCGCGGCGCGCTGATCGCCCGGATGGTCGAGGCCGGGCATGATGTTGTCGCCTGCGCGCCGGATGGCGAGCCAGAGGTGATCGGCGCCCTGTCTAAGATGGGGGTGCGTTTCCGCTTGACGCCCATGGCGCGTGCAGGGACCAATCCGCTCCGCGACGCATGGACCTTCTTCCACTATTGGCGGCTCCTTCGGTCCGAGCGTCCCGACGTGGTGGTGGCCTATACGCAAAAGCCAATCATCTATGGCGGCCTTGCGACCCGCCTGCTGGGGCGCGCGCGCTTCTATGCGATCATGAGCGGGCTGGGTTATGTGTTCAGCACCGAGGCGGACAGTCGTCCGCTGTTGCGATCGGTAGTTTCGCGGCTGTACCGGCTTGGGGTGCGCCGCGCCGGCTGCATCTTTGTCTTCAACGGGGATGATCGTCGGCTCATGCTCGAAAACGGCATAGTCGCGCCCGACCAACCTGTCATGCAGGTGCCCGGATCGGGCATCGACACCGCTCACTTTGCCCAGCAACCCTTGCCGGATGGCCCCCCGACCTTCCTGATGATGGGCCGCCTGATGCGCGACAAGGGCGTGGGCGAATATGTCGAAGCCGCGCGCATAGTGCGTGAAACACGCCCCGACGTGCGCTTCATGCTCCTCACCCGGCCAGAGACGGAAAATCCCACCGGTTATACAGCACAGGATCTTGACGCATGGCGCCGGGCTGGATTGATCGAATTCGTGCCGGAAACACGCGACGTACGCCCCTTTATCGCGGCGGCACATGTCTTCGTGCTGCCATCTTTCTATCGTGAGGGTTTGCCCCGCACCATATTGGAAGCGCTGGCGACGGGACGTCCCGTCATCACGACCGATATGCCCGGATGCCGGGAGCCTATCGAGGAGGGGGTGAACGGCCTGCTGATTCCCCCGCGTGACGCGCCCGCACTGGCTGCGGCCATGACGCATCTGCTCGACAATCCCGATCTTCTTGCCGCGATGGCGCAGGCGGCGCGACAAAAGGCGGTCCATATCTATGACGTCGACAAGGTGAATAGCTTGCTGATGGAGGTTTTGGGACTGAGCAATGCAGCGACTGCCCCGGTCGCTGCATGGACCACGGAGCCAGACCCACCGGTGTTGAATGCGCTGCCCGGTAGGCGATCCGCAGCGAAGGCGTGACGTGAAAGGGCCGACCGCAGCCGCCCCGCACATTCATTTCTGGCAGGCGACGATCGCGGCGATGACCGCCAGCGGTTCTTCCGGATCGCGGACCCGCACTGTGTTGAGGCACATTTCCTTCGCAGGGTAGTCATTGCCACCCGGAAAGAGGGCGTCGCCGATGAGCATCATGTCATCCAGCGCAATCCTGCTCGCGTCGCGCAGCTTCTTGAGGCCATAAGCCTTGTCCACGCCCTCGCGCGTGATGTCGATCGAGGTCGCGCCGCCCGGGCGATATCGATCTGCTCCAGCAGCGGCAAACAAGAGATCGAGTTCATAGGCGATCGCCCGATCCATGCTACCCAATCGCTTGGCCTGCTGGTCAGATAGCCATCGATCACCTCCACGCCATCGCGTGCTTCCCGCGTTTTGAGTTCGAGTTCAATCAGCTCGAATTTCTTCAACCAATCGCTCTACCGCCGCGCAAAGGCGGCAAGCCAGACCAGTTGATGATCGATCCGGCCGGGCGGCCCGGGGCTTTTCGTCCTATGCATGCTCATCTGCCATATTTTATAAGTTGGTTCATCCCGAGCTTCCCGATAGAATGCTTACATATTATTATCTGGCGCATCAACATAGATGGAAGGTCAATATTATTATGGCGCACAAGCCTTGGGGGCGGCTCAACCAAATCGCCTATATGGTGCCTGACTTAAACAAGGCGATCGATTGGTGGACCGCAGTGATGGGCGTGGGCCCCTTTTTCATCTTTCCTGCTTTCGAGATGGTTCGAGGCGATTATCGCGGTAAAGAGTATTTCGCACAGTACGGCGCGGCGATCGCATTTTCCGGGGACCTGATGGTCGAACTTATCGAACCGCGAGGCCCGTCGATCTTCCAAGAGTTTCTGGATGCTGGCCGTAAAGGCGTCCATCATCTATGCGCTTTCTCCGACAGCATGGAAGATGCGGAAACTTGGGTCGCTGAACACGGCGGCACGCGACTGCAGGGAGCTGAATTCGCAGACGGGTCCCAGATCGCCTATTTCGCGATGGATGCTAAGGAAAACAACATCCTGGAGATCGGCGTGTTGAAGCCCGGGGTCCAGAACCTTTTCGATATGATTCAGCAGGCTGGCGCTAACTGGGACGGCAAGGAAAAGATCTTCAGCCCGACGGATGGCTGAAGATCTTTGGGCGGGTGGCACTGATAAGCGAGTCAGCCATCCGGCATATCAGTCGCCGCTGAAGTTCAACTCCACACGGACGTCATCGGGATCGGTGGCGAAGATTTGGCGTAGCCCGATCGAGTCAACGATGTTGACATCATGGGGCAGGCTCACGGCGAAGTCCGCGCTAGTTTCGATATCGCAAAGGACCTCTCAGACAACTTGCTCCTTCATTGCCATGCTCTACTTGGGTAGAGACTCTAGCGTATCGAATGCTGGCGCATCACCTGTTTGCCGACGGAGAGACTAATGCCGAATACAGTCGAAACTTTGCTCGCGATCGAAGAAATAAAGCGGCTGAAGGCGCGCTATTTCCGGCTAATGGATACGAAGGACTGGCACGGGTTTGCAGAGTTATTTACCGAGGATGCTATATTCGACGTGCGTGGAGCGCTCGACGAAAATCCTGGGCCGGATCAAGAGCCGATCATCGGCCGTTCCGCGATTGTTGAATATGTCAGCAGCGGCATCGACCCGATCAACAGTGCCCATTACGGGCACATGCCAGAAATCGATATCTTGTCAGAGGACGCCGCTACTGGAATCTGGGCGTTGGCGGACATATTGCGGATGCCGTCCGGCACGCCTTTCGAACGCTTCTACGGATACGGGCATTACCATGAACGCTATCGCCGCATCGACGGCGCGTGGAAGATTGCATCGCTCAGCATCAGTCGACTGCTGGTGGAGACATACTGACGCCCGACAGCCACGGTCGGTAGAATAGGCACAGCAGCCTGATCAGCGCGAGGGTCGATAGGGGCGATAGAACGGTCGAATCGCACCAACCTGTTGCACATGGCGTCGACGAGCGGACCGACGCCGACCAAGAATGCGATCTGAAGCACATCGATTTCATGGGGGATCGATGTCAACTTGCGTCGTTCCGACAAAAGATGATGAGCCATGCTATTTCGCTTCTTGCAGAGTTAGCGAAGCGCCGCTATGCGTTTGTCTGCATATGATATTCGTGCATACCAATATTCATGATCGCGGCCAGATCAGCTTTGCGAATAATCCTGTCTGTACATCGCAGGCCATGCGGATCGAGTGGCCCTACAACGCCTCAGGGAAGCCCAGGCAGAACCAATTTGCCGAGAGCTCATCCGTGGCCTGTGCACCTATTCGCTGGCGTAAATGCTCGCTTGGGAAGATTCCAGATCGAGCCACCGGCACGGCATGCACAGCCACGCTAGCCGGTTTCACCCAAGGAAGGCCCAAAACTACACTTAGCTTGAATTACATGATCTCTACTAGCGGCGGCCCGATTCGAGAAAGTAAACTCCATGCTGAAACTATTCCACGCTCCGACCACACGCTCGCTCCGCATCAAGTGGCTGCTGAACGAGTTGGGCCTCCCGTACGAGACGGTCACGCTCGATTTCTATCGCTATGACCGCCATGATCCCGCATATCGCCAGATCAACCCCATGGGATCGGTGCCGACAATGACGGATGGCGCTCTCGCGATCACCGAATCTGGCGCAATGATCAACCACATCCTCCGCCGCTACGGCGATGGTCGCTTTGCCGTTCCCGAAGGCAGCGATGAGCGCGTGCTGGTCGATGAATGGATGTTCTGGGCGGAAGGCTTGTTTGCTGTGCACCAGCGCATCTACTGGGACCATTGCGCACCGCCACCCGGCTGCCTGATCGAAACGGTTCCCGCCGTCGGTCTTGAGGGGAAGCGCCAGGCGGTGCGCTATGCGCGGATGCTCGAAGCTCACCTGCGCGAAACCGGCTGGGTCGTTGGCGATGAATTGACCGGGGCCGATTTCATGCTGAGCTTCCCGCTCTTCCTCGCCAATCTTGATAATTGGTTCGAGGATATGCCGAAAATCCAAGCCTATATCGGCCGGATGACCATGCGTCCCGCGTTCCAGGCGGCTACCGCCGACACACTGGAAGCACTTCGGGCGATGGCGACGACGACACCCAAATTGCCGAGCTTTCGCAGCACTGAACCGGACTGATGTCGGCCCACGGGTCGTCACCGATCCACGTTGCGGGTTGACCGGCCCCGGCCTCGGCGGCGGCACCGTGAGAGCGCTTGATGCCTTTGTTCATGGGTCCGGACGAAATCTGGCGCTGGGCAAGCCGATTGGGCGGCAGCCCGGCGAGACCATCCAAGGTCAATCTCTGAGTGCCGGACCCGCTTCCAATATGTTAGCCGGTGGCCGGAGCGCCCGTTCGCATCTTCTGCGGGATTCGGGGTTCCGCAGTGCTCGTGAATGCCGGGGATGCGCTATCGCCCGACTTCGCAGCCAAGTGCAAGGTGCCCCCCAGGCATCCTCGTCTGCATTATCCTAAGAGGTGAGAGTGTTTCGCTAGGACTTTGTTGAGTCCGTGAATGCGATGATGGGGTAAGAAAAGCACGTTGAGCGAAAGACGGGTCGGACCCGGCCTACCGCTGGCCAAAACGGAAGTGTTCGGCAAGGTCCGCTAAACTCTTTCGCAATGCCTCTTCCCTCTCGGCACCCAAAACTGACCGAATCTCGTCAGTGAGGACATCACCTTCCGCACGTAGCGGCGCGCACACTTCGCGGCCTTTACCAGTAAGCCTCACGCGCACCTGCCGCGCGTCAACCTCAAAAACGCTTCGCTCAACGAGACCTCGCTGCTCCAACCGCTTGAGTGTTTGTGATACCGTCGCATGCGCTATCGAGAGCCGCTTGGTCAGTTCGGAATGCGAAAGAGGCTCTTCTTGATACAGTTCAAGGAGAAGAAAGGCCGCAGCCTGACTCACATCGGCTTCGGCGGTCCTGACGGCATAAAGATGAGACTGGAGGCGAGCCACCATCGTGATGAGATAAGGTGTAGTGAGCTTGGCGTCGAATTCCGAGGGCGCAACCCACTTCTCGTCGAATCCTGTCCGAACCGGGGGCCGCGCGCGATGTCTGGGTGATTGCTTCATCCGCTGTCCTTATGGGAGAGTCGTGATAAAGCCACATAAAAACAGCATTTGTCGTTCCGTAGCAACAATGAGGCGCCGCCAGGCGCTTGCGGCTCTCCTGTTTAGTCTAAAGCCGTGAGGCACAAAGCTTGAGGCCTGCTTTTCCCAGTCTTTGGTGTCATCCACATCCATAGGTAGATCACCTTCCCCATGCGCGCCACAAAGGTCGTCAAGCGACCGACTTCCTATGGATAAGAAGGGGCAGAATCAGACCTGCACACGAAGGTAATGGTAAGTCGAAACAATGCCATGCTTCGACCGGCTTGTTCCGTTCGCTTGCAGGATATTTCAAAATCTGAGCGGCCGATACTGTCGATCGCCGCCGTCACCATATATCTGAAGTTCAAAACTTGAATATCAGTTCACCACCATAGGTGCGCGGTGTGCCCGGAGCGCTCGAAAAGGCCGAGCCGGAGTCTTGAGCATAATAGTTGATGTTGAACTTTTCACCCGTGATGTTCTTCATCCAGAAGCGAAAGGTCAGATGCTCCGCAGCGGTTGGCGTGAAGGAAACAGAGCTGTCCAAAAGAAGGTGCTCCATTTTGATGCATAGGGCATATAATTGCCAAAAGCATCCACCATAATGCTGTCTAAATTACCCGGAGCAAGCGGCATTTTAGGAGTGAGCGCCTGACATGTGACTGCATCCACCTGAAGATTGGGGCAGTAGGAAGGGGCATCCGGGAAGTCACGGAACTTTGCGATCAAATATGTCCCAGCCAATCGAAGCGTTAGGCCTTCGGCCGCGACGGCGGTCAGGTCCAACTCGGCGCCCTTGGTCCGCGCAGAACCGGCATTTTTAAGGAAAACCAAACCATTGCGCTGCGCCTGCACCTGCGGTTTGCTGATGTCGTTCCAGAACAGGGCGCCGTTCAGGCGAATACGACGGTCAGCCAGTTCCATCTTGAACCCGATTTCTAGGCATCAACCACTCCAGGGGATAGCGGCTCCGCCTGGTCTAGGGGCAGCGTGTTGAACGTCTCTGCTGTGTAGCCACGGCTGTAGTTGGTATAAACCATCATGTCGTCGTTGAACTCATGATCGATTGAGGCCTTCCACGTCAATTTCTTGAACGTCTTGCGCGCCACACCGCCCCCCGGCACATTGTCCACGGGCGTCTGGGCGGCGGCCACAACTGCATTGGCTGTCGCTGCGTCGAAGACGGTTCCGGCCGGCGCACCGAATGCACCCGCGACCGCAGGGACATTCTGAAGCAGGAACGGCAGCTCCGGAATGAACAATGTCGTGGTCGTCCTGCGGCCAGCAACCCTGTCGGTCGTGTAACGCAGGCCGCCCGTCACATTGGTGTTATCGGTGATGGGATAGGTAAGCTGGCCAAAGGCAGCATAGGATTTAACGTTCTGCTCACCCCGAATGCTGATTGAGTCCACCAGCAGCGCCTGTATACCCGGCCCGTAGGTCGTGGACGCACGGGTTTTGGTCAATGTGTGTTGGTTTCAACGATGGAGAGATGTGCAACGCACTTCCACAATCTATTGGTTGCGTACCGCGCTGAGTCTCCAGCTATTTAAGGCAAGAGTCCCGGTCCAGATATTCCATCAAAGTTTTATGAAGGAAACGAATGCGGACTTCCTGATAACGGCTTAACATGACGTCCTTCACCCCACCTGCCTTCAGGCCTTGCTGTTGCAGCGCCAGATTTTGGCAGTCCTGATCATAGATTAGCCCGTGCCACGGCTGAAAAGCGCCACTGGCCGCATAAGTATCGTCAGGGCCAAGGTCGATTTGATTGACTTCTGGAAAATCGGATCCGTCTTGCGGCTTTGGCCGGAAGATCATGAAATCGAAGCGCGTACGATCTGGACTATTGTCGATCGGAACGAACCGATAGGCGAATGGATAAGGCAATCCCTTGAATAGGAGAAAGTTGGGGAACAGCGAATATTGAATGGGATCACATGCTTCTGCGTCCGTCAGATGGCTGAAGTCCTGTCCGTAGACCTTGCCCAGTTCAGTGCGGTTCATATCTGCCAGATAGCCCCGCGCAGTCTTGCCCTCCGGCAGCGGCGGAGCGTTATCGGTATCGCCAGTGACGGCGCCGAACGTTGCTTTCCATATCTCGGCTTCGGTAATCGGCTGGGGGTATTGGTCGCTGGGAATTCCGGTGGGAGCACAGAAACGACTGACATGACCATTGTCGGCCCAGACGTCATATTGCGTGCTGGCGTCGCCCCCAAAAGGAAGAGCTTGCGAGTGAAGTTCGGCGACATGGAATGCTTCGACAAACCCTTCAATGCAACACTTCCAGTTCGCCTCCATGACCTTGGTTACGCGGGTGTCCAGATAGACGTCGTCCCGCGACCAGTCGGCAAATTCCGCGATCAGCGGACCCAAATATGTTTCCAGCGATGGTGATGCGGGGTCGTGGTTGACGAATACGAAACCTCCCCAGAGGCCAACGCGCGCTTCTGGTAGAGCGAGTTCGGAATCTTCGACCGGATCGAAGTCCCAGCGAGCAGGTAAATTCTGAAGGGAGCCGTCGAGGTTCCAAGTCATGCCATGATAGGGACAGCGTATTTTGTTTACGCTCGTGTCCGACGCGCATAATTTCATGCCGCGATGCAGACATCCATTATAGAAAGCTTTGATCACGTCCGGAGCACTGCGCATGATGATCAGCGACGCACCGGGCGATTCATACAATACGCAATCGCCAACTTCCCTTACTTCTTCGACACGGCAGGCGACTTGCCACGTCCGCGACCACATCCGTTCCTTTTCCAAGTCAAAGAAAGTCTGGCTGGTATAGCGCTCGCGAGGGACGCGCGGCATTTCGATATGCGTGGGATGGATTTGGCGTAAACTCGCGGGTGCCTCAATGGGATCGCGCGCAATCACTTGCTGATATGTCGGAGCAGGGCTGTCCCGGTAATCGGGTGCGCCGTTGGTATCGAAATGAGTCATGGTTCAATCTCCCATCGTGGCTGGGTCAATCCAAGCTGGCTATCCCGCGTAGCTTTCGCGGGCCGCATCACCCCGCTGGAATCGCACCCGTCAGCAAATAGCCACCTTCAACAGGAAGCGCGTGACCGGTGACCAATGAAGCTGCGTCCGAACTCAACCAAAGAATGGCAGCAGCCAACTCGTCGGGGCGTCCGAGACGTTTTTCCAGATTGGCGACCTGTTCGATCATGGACCGCTTCGCCCCCACAAGGTCCATTTTATACGCCAACATCGGTGTGTCAGTCACGCCAGGGCATACCGCGTTGATGCGGATCTTGCGCGACGTGTAAGCCAAAGCCGCGCTTCGCGTCATGGCAAGAACAGCGGCTTTTGTGCCATCGTAAACGGCACTATCGGGCCGCGGCCTCAGTGCATTCATTGAGGCGACATTCACGATCGAGCCGCCACCCTGATCGAGCATTTTGGAGATCTGGCGTTTCATGCACAAAAATACGCCCATGAAGTTGATATCGACGACGCGGCGGGCCTGCTCATCCTGCACATCGGCAAGCGCAGTATCCTCCAGTTCCACTGCCGCGTTATTGCAGGCGAAATCGAGACGTCCGTAGGTGGCAATGCAAGTGTCGATCAGTGAATCGACGTCTTCGGATGACGTCACATTGGAGCGGACGAAAATGGCCGTGCCACCAGCCGCCGTGATGGCGTGTGTCGTTTCCTCACCACCTTCCGCTTGGATATCAGTGACAACCACATTCGCACCAGAAGAAGCGTAAGCGATTGCCGTCGCCCGACCGATACCACCGGCTGCTCCTGTGACCAACGCTGTCTTGCCCGCGAAATTGTAGGTCAAATCGGCCATATACTCAAAATCCTCGTATTTTCTCGGTCGGCAACTTGTTTTCGATCGCTTCTACAAGAGGGAGAAATCGCGTACCGGATCGGTCCCGTCGAAATTCACGGACGCGCTCTTGACCCGGTGATAAACCGACAGGAGCGGTATCGACGGTTCGTACAATTCGACGAAGTGGCCGAATTGTTTGGTCGCATCCATCATCGCAAATCCGGCCCCCGGTTGGACTTCACCGTAAAAGCCCTCCGGAAATCCCGCGGCTTCGAATTCCTTCATGGCCGCGGGTAAGTCGTCGACGATCAGCGCGATGTGATGGAAACCGGTCCCGCCATTCGGAAACAGGTCTGAAAAGACCGAGGGTTCGGAACTGTGGACTTGAACCATTTCGATCATGACGTCACCCCATTGTCCGTAGGCGGAGGAATGATCAAAAACGCCCGGCTTGCCCCGGTAACGCGCCAAGCTCATGGGAATATGCTCCATGACGAAGTAAGGGCCTGAACCGAAAGCCTCCGCATGCTGACGGGCAGCCTCGCGCACGTCGGGTACATAAAATGCGACCTGCCGGATCGGATAGCGCATGAACATCTTAGTGAACATTAGGGATACTCCTGCAAACACGATCAGGCAGGGAGGGGGCGATCACCTGGCCGATATTGCGACCATGGCGGCACCAGACGCGATGGCCACTTTCCATCAAGCCGCATATAGATCCTCTCATTATTGTTAGCATGCATCCTAATGCGACAATGGTCCGCCCGTCAATATATTTAGGCGACATAATATTAGTCTGATTGATCGCCCTGTGGTGCTGATCAATCTGTGGTCGTTAAGATGGTGCTGGCCAAACGACACCGGTGCCGAGCGGCAACCCGGCTAGACGCACAAGTTGCTTGACTTCAGGAAGAGCTCGCGCAAAACGGCCTCGGTCGGGTCGAGCCCTTTCGGTGTCTCGTCTCCAAGAATAAGCCGATCTCCATCACTTAAGCCCTATGTGCACCTACGACTTTTTGGACCCGCAGCTAACTGATCGGCTGCGCTAGGCGGGATCTGCTACTTCAGTAGATTGGTCGTTATCCCGTCAAGCGGCAATGTTACGGGCATGAACCCATCCTTCTTCATACGGTACAGGCCGGACTGTTGGTAGCTACCACCACTCGGCGGTGGCAATTTCCTCGTGTCCGATACAGTCAAGGTCTGGTCAGGATGATTTGCAGCAGTTCCGGGTACTTAGCAGGATCGTTGACGCGTCCCCAAGTCGGCTGGTGACAGATTTCGTCCCGCCGGACGCAGCCCCGCGGCCGGCGCCTGCGGCTGCTGGAGTTCGGCGCGAAGTTGGCGAAGCGAATTCGACAAGGATATCGCCGACGGCAATCCGGCTCAGCCTCGGTGCTCCCAACATCGGCCAAGCGAGCGCCCAGTCGGCGTTGTTCAGACTGCTGGAACCGTCCGCTGCGACCGGCGCGATCGAAAGCTTGCGTCAAATACCGGACTTTCACCGCGATGGAGTGAATGACAGGTTTTGGTCGACTGGAGTTTCGTGGCATTCCTACCTTTCAGGCGAGCGAACGTTCTTCAGATGGCTAATCTGGCCCTTGGAGAATAAAAATGGAGATGTCTGAAACAGAACCCGCTGAGACCAAGCGTCAGGTCTGACCGTCGGTGCGAAACGCGCGCTGAAGCCAAAGCAGATATGGGAGATTCGCTTCTACCTCAATCAGCACCGCCCTTTGCGCGATCGCGCACTGTTTGACCGCGCGATCGACAGTAAGCTCCGTGGCTGTGACTTGGTACGGATGAAAATTGGTGACATTGTGAGCGGAGGGCATGTCCGATCACGCGCGATCGTGATGCAGCAGAAAACAGGTCGACCTGTTCAGTTCGAACTGCTTCCGGCTGCGGGCGAGTTCCTACCGCCCACAACTGGTTCCTTGCGCGATGACGTGATTGCCATGGACCTCTGCTTGAGCGGCCCCGTCGGTGAACTGGTCGGCCACCCGACACAAGGGAGTAGTGCCTGTGCCTTTGTTGTCAGCAATCCGGGTGATCTGGACTTCATTGTTGGTCACATAACCCTTCACTTTGCTGGCGACATAGCCGCCAGCGATTAATATGCCAGCCTGGTCAGCATCGATGCTGTTGCGCATAACCTGAACGTCGTGGACATGGTTGCCCACGATATCGGCCGAGCCGCTGACTTCGCCAGCCGCGATCAATGCTCCACCGGCCACCAATATGCCGGTCTTTGCACCCGTGATGGTGTTCCCGTCATATTTGATGCCGCGAACCATGTTGCCGGTACTTTTCCCCGGCGCACCGACGTTGACCACGGGAGAGGCCAGCAGCCCCGTTGCGCACCCTGCGACCGTGTTGCCGGACACTTCGATGTCACTGACGGAAAT
>LLBY010004642.1_pt5 | contig 14390 bp, 7 predicted proteins | sample 1489401 | NCBI WGS metagenome assembly LLBY01 (sample SAMN04092656, study PRJNA295927) | soil metagenome | biome: Soil prokaryotic community; feature: Bulk soil; isolation source: soil from tomato rhizosphere | host: tomato cultivar Hawaii 7996 | place: South Korea | collected 2011-11-01 | reverse complement strand
GAGCTTACGCTCAATCCTACCCCGCCGAATCGGGGAAACGGCAATTAAGTGGACGATTTTCAATCACTGACTCTCGATTTGCTGCGTCTCCGCGATCAGTCGAGGAACACGGCGGGCGACAGATTGAATTGCGCGTGGGTTCGTTCCGGCTGCGCCGAGTTGGGTCTTCTCGCGTCGCGATTTTGTGGTGAGACTTCCGTAAGTCATCACCCCTTCTCCACATGCCCCGACTCGCCCCGTCCCGTTTACCCGTTCGTTTTGTCCACATCCTGCTCGCGGCGGGAGCTTGCCTTCTGGCGAGCGTCGCCCTCTCCGCCGAGACACCGGAAATTCCCGAACCCTACCGATCCCTGCCGGGAAAATTGCAGGCCCGCGCGGCGGAGTTTCCGCTGGTCCCCGTCACGCAAGGCGACACGCCTGCGCGCGTCGGCACCATCCTGCTGAATCAACGGCCCGAGGTGTTCGCCAACAATCAGGCGTTCGACGCGGTTCGTTTCCGCACGCCGAAAGATCCCGGACTCGACTTGGTATGGGCCTTCGTCGCTCCCCAAGGCTGGCGACACTGGTATATCCTGCCAGTCGAGGGAACCATGGAAGGGTTTCAAAACTGGTTGAACGCGGATCGCGCCTATGCCGGCTTCACCTTTGATTCCGAGCGACCGCTCACGTTGCAAACCCTGTCCGCCGACCGTCTCAAGCCCGACACGGAATACCTCATCTGGTTCAGCCAACAAAACCACGTCCCCGACCGGGACGCGCCATTGCAACTCGCGCTGCATTTTGCCCCCGGCAAGGCCGACCACGGCGACTGGGATCACGAAGCGGTGGAACAGGCCCTCGGCCTGGTCGAGGCCCACGCGACGATCCAGGCGGATTTCCTGCGATCACGCGGCGCGCGCCTGCTGTTGAATCCCGACTTTTTCACCGCCGACTATGCGGCGAGCCGCATCAAGGACTGTCTCGACACGCGCCGCAGCACCCAGACCTCGGGCGGCTTCTACGTGACGATGCAAATCATCATTCCGCCCTGCGACAGCTCGCCGCTGCTCTCGGAAATCGTGGCGACGCATGGCGAACCCAACCTCGTGCTGCCGGGTGCCCAGCGCGTGCTGTTTGAGGATAAGCCCGACCACGAAACCCGCGCCACCGACCTGCACTATTACGACTACTTCGCGCTCGAGGTGAATTCCTCCGAGCCAAATCCCCGCGTCAAACGGGTGGTCGCGCAGGCCTTCGACACATCTGCCGCCAACGCGGCCATTGACGGCCCGACCTGGGGCGACGTTCCCCTGCCCGGCATCGACCTGCGCATCTTCTACATTGATCGGCGCGAAGTGGCGCGAGTGGGGCATTGGGGCGCCCCCGATGCACGCCTGATCTCGGGCAAAATTCCCGCCGGCACCTACACACAAACCTATCCCACCGGCGAGCTCATGGAGTCGCTGACCCACGACGGAAAGTCCGGCTGGGATTACGTCTCCCATTATCGCTCCGGCCCCGTTTACCGACGTTCGACACTGAAGGATTTTCGCTGGCACGGGCTGCTCACCGACTATCACGAGAACGGTCGGCCTCGTGCGGAATTGCCGTTCGAAAACGGTCTGCGCCACGGCACGCTCAAACAATGGGACGAGGCCGGAAACCTCTTGGGCGAACGCGAGTTCAAAGGAGGATAACCGCAATAATCGCCCGGCGCGAACCAAGGGCGCAGACCAGCGGGCGGGCCCTAAAACGTCCCATTTGGATGGTCCGACGAGGTCCGGTGATTGTGCTGAACGTCGATGAGTCCGGCTGTGGAGGACGACGCCGAAACGACTCCGTCGTTCCGCTACGGCGGAACGCGATCAGCAGCTTGTGCGAGATGAGTCGCGGCTACCGCCGGTTCTAGGCTATGTCGGCTGGCGCATGCTCGGCACCGATCGGGACGCGGTGGCCGGCATCCTCAATGCTCAGGGCCTCGGCGAAGGAACGGTCGGGCGTCTCCACCTGCATTTCATACGCGGCCTTGATACGACCGGCTTCATTGCGTGAGCCTCGCGAAATTCCGCGACGACATGAAAGAGGCCGCAGGTTGAGGCGGTGGTGGTGATGGTCAGAGGGGCGATCACTCGCTGACGCTGAGCGAGAGGAAGAGACGCGGGGCGTCGGCGAGGGGGACCGTGACGGAGACCACTTCTACCTGGCCGTCGCCGTCGGCGTCGGACTTGGTGACCACCGGGGTGACGGAGAGCGTGGGCCAGTCGGCGACGGGGGTGCTGAGATCGACGGAGGTTTTGTAGGCGTAGGTGAGAAGGGCACCCTTCCGACGGCGGTGCGTATAGACGAGGGCTGGTTGGCCACCGACGGTTTGGAGCACGTAGGCCGGCAGTTGCGCGGCGGCGGTCGCGAGGGTGGGGGAGGTGGCGAGGGCGTATTCGAGGAGATTGGGCAGGCCGTCGTGGTCCGCGTCGGCGCCCGGGACTGCATCCGTCCCGCTCAGGCCGATGGCGTCGGCAAAAGCGGCAAAGTCGGGGAAGTAGGCGACCGCCCGAAAACCCCACCAATAGGGAGAGGTGAAGCCGGTGGCACCGACGGGGTAATAGACGACGGCCACGGAACTGTTGGGGGAAAAAGCATCGTATCCCATCGTGGGAGCGTTGCCCCGGAACCGAACATTTTTGAGGGCGTAGCATTGTCTGAAAGCGGAACGCCCAATGGACATAAGGCAGGCGGGGAAGATGATGTTATTGAGGTAGATGCAGTCGGAGAACGCCTCCTCTCCAATCGAGGCGAGGCTGGCGGGCAGAGTGATGTTGGTGAGGCCGTAGCAGTAGGAGAATGCGTAATTCCCGATGGTGGTGAGGCTGTCGGGCAGGGTGATATGGGTGAGGCTGCGGCAGTTATAAAATGCCTGAGTCCCAATGGAGGTTAGCCTGTCGGGGAGCGTGACGGTTGTGAGCTTCGAGCAGCCGGAGAACGCCGCGCTCCCGATGGCAGTGAGGCTGTCGGGGAGGGTGACGGTGGTGAGCTTCAAGCAGCCGGAGAACGTGCCGGCACCGATGTAAGTAATGGCGGGCAGGTTGACGGTGGTCAGATGCTTGAGGCCGGGACAGTAGTCGAACGCGGAATCCCCGATGTAGGTAAGGCTGGCGGGGAGGTTGAGGTTACTGAGGGCCATGCACCACGCAAACGCCCCGTTTCCGATGGAAGTAAGGCTGGCGGGGAGGTTGAAGGTAGTGAGGTTGTAAGAGTTCGTAAATGCCTCGTCCCCGATGGAGATGAGGCTGTCGGGGAGGGTGACGCTGATGAGGCCGCAGGTGCTGAACGCGCGATAGCCGATGGAGGTAAGGCCTGCGGGCAGGGTGATATTCTTGAGTTTCGAGCAGGCATAAAACGCATAGTCTCCGATAGAGGTGAGCCCGGTAGGGAAGGTGACGCTCGTGAGGTTTTGGCAGAGAGTGAACGTGGATCTACCGATGGTGCTGAGGCTGCCGGGGAGGGTGACGCTGGTGAGGCTGGAGCAGTAGAAAAACGCCTCGTCTCCGATCGAGGTGAGGCCGTCGGGGAGGTTGACGCTGGTGAGGCTGGAGCAGATGTAGAACGCCTCGTCTCCGATGGAGACGAGGCCGTCGGGAAGCGTGATGCCGGTGAGCGCGTTGCAGCCGGAGAAGGCCGCCTTGCCGATGGCGATGACGCTGGTCGGGAGGGAATAGGCGGCGGCGAGGGCGCCGGGCGCTTGGATCAGGGTTTGGAGGGTCTTGTCGAAGAGGACGCCTTCCGGGCTGACGAAGTAGGGGTTGGCCGGGTCCACCGAGATGGCGGTCAACGAGGCGCAGGAGGCGAAGGGGCCCGAGCCGATGGAGGAGACGCCGGCCGGCAGCATGATGCCGGTGAGGCTGGAGCAGTAAGAGAACGCGGAGTCTCCGATGGAGACGAGGTTGGCGGGAAGCGTGATGCCGGCGAGTTTTGTGCAGCCGGAAAAGGCGGAGTCTCCGATGGAGGCGAGGCCGTCGGGGAGCGTGACGAGGGTGAGTTCTTTGCAGCCGGAGAACGCTGACTTGCCGATGGCGGTGACGCTGGTCGGGAGGGAATAGACGCCGGCGAGGGTGGCGGGCGCATGAATCAAGGTTTGGAGTGCCGTGTCGAAAAGCAGGCCGTCCGCGCTGACGAAGTAGGGGTTGGCCGGGTCCACCGAGATGGCGGTCAACGAGGCGCAGGAGGCGAAGGGGCCCGTGCCGATCGAGGAGACGCCGGCCGGCAGCGTGATGCCGGTGAGCTTGGAGCAGGCAGAGAACGCGGAGTCTCCGATGGAGACCAGACCATCGGGGAGCGTGACTCCGGTAAGCTTTGTGCAGCCGGCGAACGCGGCTTTGCCGATGGCGGTGACGCTGCTCGGGAGGGAATATGCGCCGGCGAGGCTCTCCGGCGCTTGGATCAAGGTATGGACGGTCTTGTCGAAAAGAACGCTGTTCGCGCTGGTGAAGTGGGGATTGGCCGGATCGACCGAGATGGACGTCAGCGACGAACAGTAGGCGAAGGGTCGCTCACCGATCGATAAGACGCCGGCCGGCAGCGTGATGCTTGTTAGGCGGCAAGAGGCGAAGGCATAATTCCCGATCGAGGTGAGGCTGGCGGGGAGCGCGATGCTGGTGAGGTCGTTATTATCGGAGAACGCGTTGTCCCCGATGGCGACGACTGGCAGCCCGGCTATCTGATCAGGGACCGTCAGGTTGTAGTGGTTGCCGGTGTAGCGCGTGATGGTGACCGCGTCGTCGGCCACGGAGTAGGTGAAGTTGCCGAAGGTGTCGGCCCGGCCGGCGAGGGGATGCGCCAGCGCGAGGACTATCAGCAAGAAAACGACCCAAGGGGCGGCGGCGCGGGGCGTGCAAAGAAGGCTGCGGGGCCGGGCGGGCGGGCGGGAGGTTTGACGAGAAAACCAGGCCGAGGCGTGGCAAGGGCGGGTGGCGTGCATGGGGAGGATAGAAAATGGAACAAGGCTGATTGGTTGTTAGCGACCACCCCGTGGATGCTTTTCAAGGGATCGATGGCACGCGGGCTAGTCCGCATATTTCACCAAACCGAAGGTTGAAACGAAAAAATTTATCTAACAACTATTTGGTCTAAAGCAAGATAACGATAAATTATCGGCCGATTCGCTTCAGTTTAACCGTGAGCAGACTGAATTTGGGTTTCAAGCCTTGGGTTCGCGCCAACTGATCGCGAGTTTCGACGGAGGTCAGCTCAGCTCCGACGGCGGGGTGCTGCTCTTGCGTGAGCTGGATGATCCGACGGGGCCGATGTTTGTTGGTTGTTCAGCCTGCCTGAGCGTAGCGATCCGACGAGAGAGGCGGAAGACCTCATCCCTGGACTTTCGATGAAACGAGATCGGCGATACGTTTGCGGTCGAAGGGGCGTCGAGCCGCAGGGGCAGGGGGAGGTGGGACCGCACGGGGGACACGGGGGCCGTCCCTTGGCCGCCGGGGGCGGCGGCCACACTTTGGCGTCACGCGCCGGGTGGAAACGGGATCTACGTTTAACCGCGTAAGCATCCAGAGGTGATTCCGTAAGGCATTGGAACGTGGTGTGGATGGGCGTTCTCGCGGCATCGAAACGAGGTCTTATGACGCTTTGGGTTTACTGTAAGAGTGTCGGGCGGTTTCGCGTGCGGAATATGCGCTCAGCTTCTGTCCAGTCCCCATGTTGCGTTATCTCCCCCGTCTCGTGCGCCTGCTGTTGTCGGGCGTGGCCGTTTTTGTCGCCGGGTCCGCGTTTGCGCAGATGCGCATGGAGAACCTCGGGCGCGGCGTCGTCGCCATTCGCACCAGCTCCACCCAGGTCTATGTCGGCTGGCGCATGCTCGGCACCGACGCGGACACGGTCGGCTTTAACCTCTACCGTTCCATCGGCGGCGCGGCGGCGGTGAAGCTCAACGGCGCCCCGTTCACGGTGACGACCGACTACCGCGACACGCCCGGTTCGACCGCGCTCGCCGCCGGTGTCGCCTATCATGTGCGCCCCGTCATCGACGGCGTGGAGCAGGCGGCCTCGTCCGCGTTTGCGCTGCCAGCCAACGCGCCCACCCAGCCCTTTCTTTCTGTTCCGCTACAAATCCCGCCCGGCGGCGTGACGCCCGCCGGCGAGGCCTACACCTACTCCGCCAACGACCTCGCGCCCGCCGATTTCGACGGCGACGGCGAATACGAACTCGTGGTGAAGTGGGACCCCTCCAACGCCAAGGACAACTCGCACTCCGGCTACACCGGGCCCGTGTTGATGGACGCCTACAAACTCGACGGCACCCGCCTCTGGCGCATCGACCTCGGGCGCAACATCCGCGCCGGCGCGCACTACACCCAGTTCATCGCCTACGACCTCGACAGCGACGGTCGCGCCGAGGTGGCGATGAAGACCGCGCCCGGCACCCGCGACGGCCTGGGCAACGCGGTGCTGCTGCCGGGCGACAGCGCCGACGCCGATTACCGCAACTCGAACGGCTACATCCTCAGCGGCCCGGAATACCTCACGGTTTTCGACGGCCTCACCGGCGCAGCGCTCGCCACCACGCCCTACCTGCCGGGACGCGGCACGGTGTCGAGCTGGGGCGACAGCTATGGCAACCGCGTGGATCGTTTCCTCGCCGGCGTGGCCTACCTCGACGGCGAGCGGCCCTCGCTCGTCATGTGCCGTGGCTACTACACCCAGACCCACCTCGTGGCGTGGGATTGGCGCGACGGCGCGCTGACGCGGCGCTGGACTTTTTATGCGCCCAACAACACCGCCTACGCCGGGCAGGGCGACCACTCGCTCTCCGTCGCCGACGTCGATGGCGACGGAAAACAGGAGATTATCTACGGCGCCATGACCGTGGATGACGACGGCACCGGGCTCTACAGCAGCGGGCTCGGCCACGGCGACGCCCTGCACGTCGGCGACTTCGACCCCGCGCGCCCCGGGCTGGAAATCTTCTCCCCCTTCGAGTCGCCCGCCTCGAACGGCAACATCGGCACCGCCATGCGCGACGCGGCGACCGGCGCCATCCTCTGGTCCACCTTCGCCGCCAGCGGGTCCGACGTGGGTCGCGGCGTCACGATGGACATCGATCCGCGTTATGCGGGCACGGAGTCCTGGGCGACCAACAACGGCAACATCTACTCGGCGGCGGGCGACATCATCGCGACCAAGCCCTCGAACATGTTTCACAACTTCGCCCTCTGGTGGGACGCCGATCCGCTGCGCGAGCTGCTCGACGGCACCACTGTATCCAAATGGAACTACGCCACCTCCGGGCGCTCGAATATTTTCCAGCCGTGGCAGTGGGGCGCGACCTCCAACAACGGCACCAAATCCACGCCCGGCCTCTCCGGGGACATCCTCGGCGACTGGCGCGAGGAGATCGTTTACCGGAACACCGACAGCACCGCGCTGCTCGTGTTCACCACCACAACCTCCGCGACCAACCGCCTGCGCACCTTCGCCCACGATCCTCAGTATCGCGTGGCCCTGGCCTGGCAAAACGTCGGCTACAACCAGCCCCCGCACCCGAGCTTTTTCGTCGGCGCGGACATGGCCCCGCCGCCGATGCCGAACATCACGACCGAGCGCGTCGCGCCGCCCGAGCCGCCGCGTCCGCCGGAGTCCGTGCGCTGGACCGGCGCGCTTTCGGCGCAATGGGATGCGACGACCGCGAATTTCGAGACCACCCCCGAGGGCGTGGCGGTGGCCTTCGCGCCGGGCGACCATGTGTTGATCGACGACACCTCGACCACGCCGGCCATCGAGCTGACGGACAGCCTGGCCCCGGCCTCGCTGACCGTGGCCACGGACGGAGCGCGCAGCCTCACCGGGGCGGGCAATCTCACCGGAGCGGGCTCCCTGCGCAAAACCGGTCTTGGCACGTTGACCGTGGCCACGGCCCAGGCCTACGCGGGCGGCACCACGCTCGATTCGGGTGTGCTGGCCATCGGCGTGAACGATGCCCTCGGCACGGGCGCGGTGACGCTGCGGGGCGGCCGCCTGGACACGGGCCGGCGCACCTTGCCGAACGCGCTGGTGATCGACGGCGCGACGACCATCAGCGGCGGCGATCCGGGCGGGACGCACGGCATCAAGGGCGTGTCGGGCGACGGCGTGCTGACCCTGGAGGCGACCAACGTGTTTGATCTCGAGGGCTCGTTCGCGGGCTACGCCGGGCGCGTGGTGTTGGCGGGCTCGGGATCGTTTCGATTCTTCGGCGGGGCGGGCTCGGCGACGGCCGACTTCGAGCTCGGCACGCGCTGGCTGAGCGCGCGCTCCGGCTCGGCCTTCACGCTCGGCTCGCTCGCGGGCGGGGCGGGCTCGGTGCTGAACGGCGCCTCGGGGGGCGGCAACAACACCGCCGTCACCTACACGGTCGGCGCGAACGGGCGCGACACGGTGTTCGCGGGCGCCATCGCCAACGGCAACGCGACCACCGCACTGGTCAAGACCGGCGCGGGCCGGCTGGAGTTGTCCGGGACCAGCACCCACACCGGCGCGACCACGGTGGAGGCCGGCACCCTGCTGGTCACCGGAACGCTCGGCGCCACTCCGGTCTCGGTGGCGAGCGGCGGCACGCTCGGCGGAGGCGGCACCCTGGGCGGGAACCTGACGCTGGCGAGCGGCGCGCGGCTGGCGCTCGGTGTGGCGCCCGACGGGACGAGCGGCCCGACCGTGCTCGGCTCGACGACGCTCGAGGGTGCGATCACGGTGGTCGCCGAGGACCTCGGCGGCGCGCTGACGGAGGGGACGTATTCGTTGCTAAACTACACGGGAGCGCCGGGCGGCTCGCCGAGCTTCTCCTGGCAGGCGCCCTTCGGGTCGCCCCTGGCGGCGAGTTTCGACCTCGGCACGCCCGGGAGTATCCGGATCATCCTTACGGACACGCGGCCGGGGGTGGAGCGCTGGAGCGACGCGTGGTTCGGCCCGGAGGCGCTGGAGGAGATCGCAGGGCCCGGGGCCGATCCCGACGGGGACGGACTGCCCAACTTGCTGGAATACGCGCTGGGCGGCGATCCGTTGAACGCGGGCGAGGCCGGCGTCTTGCCCGAGCTGGCGCTGAAGGCGGGCAAGCTGAGCCTGGGCTTCAACCGCGTGGCCGATCCGGCGCTGGTCTATGAGGTCGAGGCGAGCGATTCGCTGCTCGCGACCGGGTGGGAGGTCGTCTGGAGCAGCACCGGCGCGGCCAACGTGGCCGGCCCGGTGACGGTGGAGGATCCGGTCGAGGCCGGCGGCCGCCCCGCGCGTTTCCTGCGCCTTCGGGTGCGCTGAGGTCGAGCGCCATTGCTTTGCCCGCCACACCTCCTCCCAAGATAGCTGTTACGTAATCAGCAGCGTGCCTTGGGCGGGGTCGCGGGTGAGTTCGCGGAACCAGCCGGCGAGGCGCGCGGTGACGGGGCCGGGCAAGGGGGCGAATTCGTGGGCGTCGAGGCGGCGCACCGGCGTGATCTCGCCCATCGTGCCGGTGACAAACATCTCTTCGGCGCGCACCAGCTCGGCGGCGGGGATGTGGGCGACCTCGACGGGTTGACCGTGGCGGGCGCAGAGTTCGAGCACGGCGGCGCGGGTGATGCCCTCGGGGCAGGCGCGGGTGGTGGAGGTGCGCACGACGCCATTTTTGACGATGAAAACGTGGGTGGCGTTGGTCTCGGCCAGCATGCCCTCGGTGTCCAGCATGAGGGCGTCGTCGGCGCCGGCGGCGTTGGCCTCGAGCTTGGCGAGGATGCTGGTGAGCTGGTTGCAGCTGTGGATGTGCTGGTCGAGCACGTCGGCGAAGGGGCGGCGCTGGCGCGAGGTGTGAAGCGTGATGCCGGAGGCGTTGTCGTAAACGGGCGGCTTGTGCTCGGCCAGGATGAAGAAGGAGCAGCCGCGGCGGTTGATGCGTGGATCGAGGCCGCTGGTGTATTTGATTCCTCGCGACACGGTGAGGCGCAGATGCACGCGGTCGCGCATGGCGTTGGCGGCGAGGGTGCGGCGCAGCTCGGTGATCAGCGTCTCGTCGGAGGGGAAGCCCTCGTAGCGGAGGAGGGCGGCGCTGTGGCGCAGGCGGGCGAGGTGGGCGTCGAGGCGGAAGATGCGCCCGTCGTAGAGGCGCAGGCCCTCCCAGACGGCGTCGCCGTTTTGCACGCTCGAGTCGAAGGGCGACACGCCGGCGCGGTCGCGGTGGACGAGCTCGCCGTTGATGTTGACCAGGATGTCGGCGTTGGCGGGGTTTTGCGGCTGGAGCATGGCGGGGGCGGGTTTAGGCCTTTAGGCAGTGGCTGCGGAGGCGGGTGTAGAGCGCGAGGGCCTCGTCGTAGAAGGGGACGTCGGGGCGTTCGGGCTCGCCCTCGGGGGTGGGGTCGGGGGTGAAGCCGGTGGAGGCCCAGGTGTTGGCATACCAGTGCGGCGCCCAGACGCCGTCCTGGGGATGGGGGCCGGCGGGCCAGCGGAGCATGCCGGGGTCCCAGCTGATGCCGAGCGCGTCGCAGAGGGCGTGCAGGGTGGGGCCGGGGGAACGGCGCAGCTGGTCGGCGTCGATGACGGGCGGGGGCGTGCCGCGGGCGGCCTGGAGGCGCTCGAAGAGGCGCACCTGCCAGGGCAGGCCGGTCTCGGTGAGCGTCATGCGGGGGTAAACGCGAAGGTAGCTGGCGATGACGCGTCCGGGGTGGCGGATCAGGAACGCGTGGTCGAGCGCGTCGAGCCACGGGCCGAGCATCTCGGGGCGCATGTGGTGGGCCATGTGTTTTTGATACCAGAGCGAGCAGGGCGTGGGCGCGGGGCCCTCGGCGAGCTGGCGGGCGACGACGTGCCAGACGGTCGGCTGGCTGGCGAGAATCTCGTCGCGCGCCGGATGGGCGAGGTCGTTGGAGGCGAGGTAGGCGGCGTAGAACGGCTCGTCGCTGACGGCGCAGTCGGCGCGCGCGGAAAAGCCGCGCATCAGCGCGGTTGAGAGATTTCGCGGACCGGACCAGAGGGCGAGGCGGCGAGGATTGGCGGGCACGGTGATGGGGGATGAAGGGGGATGATGATGGATGCCTACGAGTGACTATGGTCGGGCTTTTAGAGCCGGAGTTTTGATCACCGATTGCACGGAATGCACGGAATCAGACCGGGAGTGGAAGCGGAGCAGTGGTGGGTTTTCACTCTGTGTATTTGGTGCACTCGGTGGTTAATTTATTCAGAATTTTTGACCACAGATTGCACGGAATGCACGGAATCAAGCCGGGAGCGAGAGTGGCGGGTTGGAGGTGTTTTTCATTCTGTGCGTTCGGTGCAATCGGTGGTTAACTCATTCAGAGTTTTTAACCACGGAATGCACGGAGTCAGACCGGTCTATTTGGAGACGCGTTTGATGCCGAGGCTCGCATATTTGAAATTGAGGAGAAGGGCGGTTTTGAGGCCGGAGATATTTAGGTAGCCGAGCATCTGCGCGAGGTGCGTGTCGTTGAAGGCTGTGACGACCTTGGGGTCCACGATCACGAGACCTTCGACAATGAGATCGGGGATGAGGGTGCCGATGTGTTGGCCTTCGTAGTGGACGTCGAATTGTCTCTGACTCTCGCAACGCAGACCCTGCTTGGTGAGTTCGATGACGAGGGCGCGTTCATAGAGCTTTTCATCGAGACCCGGTTTGAGCGCGAAGAGCACTTTATGGGCGGCGCCGATGATTTTCTCGGTAAGTTTGTCTGGTTCCATATTCAGAGTTTTTGACCACAGATTGCACGGAATGCACGGAATCAGGCAGGGAGCGGAGAGCGGAGTTTTTCACTCTGTGTGTTCGGTGCAATCCGTGGTTAAGGTCTGAATGCTTGGATAGGATGATCGAGATCAAGATCCAGGAGTCGGCGCGCCGAGGTGGCGGAGGAGGAAGTCGGCGCGGCGGCGGGTGCCGTAGGGGGTCTCGGCGGCGCCGTGGCCGGCGCCGGGGAGAAGGAGAAACTCGAAGGGCTTGTTGGCGCGAACGAGGCGATCGACGACCTGAAGCGTGCTGGCGGGGTCCACGTTGGTGTCCTGCTCGCCGACGATGAGCAGGAGACGGCCGCGCAGGCGGTCGGCGTGCTCGACGTTGGAGGCGGCGACGTAGCTGTCGTCCAACGGCCAGCCGAGCCACTGCTCGTTCCACCAGATCTTGTCCATGCGGTTGTCGTGGCAACCGCAGTCGGCGACGGCGACGGAGTAGAAGTCGGCGTGGTCGAGCAGGGCGCGCATGGCGGTCTGGCCGCCGGCGCTGCCACCGGTGATGCCGACGCGGGAGAGGTCCATCCACGGGCGGTCGTCAGCGGCGGCGCGCAGCCAGGCGATGCGGTCGGGGAAGCCGGCATCCTGGAGATTTTTCCAGGCGACGGCGTGGAAGGCGCGGCCTCGGTGGTTGGTGCCCATGCCGTCGGCCTGCACGACGACGAAGCCGAGGCGGGCGAGGGCCTGCTGGCGGGCGTAGGTGCCGAAGGATTTGGGGGCGAAGGCGTCGTGCGGGCCGGCGTAAACCTCCTCGACGACCGGGTAGCGGCGCGCGGGGTCGAAGTCGGCCGGGCGAAAGATCACGCCGTGGATCGGGGTGGCGCCGTCGCGGCCGGGGGCGGAGAAGCGCTCGGGCGTGGTCCAGTCGGCGGCGAGCAGGGCGGAGGCGTCGGCCTCCTCGAGGGTGGCGACGAGGGCGCCGTCGTCGGCGCGGCGCAGCTCGGTGACGGGCGGGTGGTCCACGCGCGACCAGGTATCCAAAAACCAACGACGGTCGGGCGACCAGGCGACGCGGTGGACGCCGTCGCCCTCGGTGAGGCGGACGAGGCCGGTGCCGTCGAGATTCACGCGGCAGAGGTGAAGGTGGTAGGGATCCTCGTCGGGACGGAGGCCGCCGGCGAAAAACCAGACCTGCCTGCGCTCGGCGTCCACGTGCTCGACGCGGCGGACGACCCACGGGCCGCGGGTGAGCTGGCGCGACGCGGAGGCGCCGGCGGGGGAGGCGTCGTGGAGCCAGAGGTGGGCAAAGCCGTCGCGCTCGCTAATCCAGAGCAGCTCGCGGTCGCCGGGCAGCCAGTGACGCCAGGTTTTGTTGGTGTAGTCGATGAAGGCGGCGCTCGTCTCCTCGAGCACGGTGCGCACGGCGGCGGTGGCGGCGTCGATGGCGAGGATGCGGTAGAGTTGGTGGCCGCGTTGGTTGTAGTTGAAAAACACTTCGCGGCCGTCGGCGGACCAGCGGTAATCGATCCATCCGCCGGTGGTGAAGAAGGTCGGGCAGAGGGCGCGGTCGATGGGGTGGGCGGTGACGGTGGCGGGGGAGGATGAAGGAGATGGGGAGACGGACGGAGGAGACGGGGAGGCCGGCGGGGGCGCCGGCCACACTTTGAAAAGGACCGGGGTGGGGTCGGGGAGGGGGTCGCCGGGTTTGATGTAGTCGATCTGGCGGGTGCGGGGCTGGAGCTGGTCGCGCGGAGACGACTCGACCAAGGTGATCTGGCGGACGGGCACGCGGGCGACGCGGGTGAGGACGAAGGCGCTGGAATCGGGCGACCAGACGGCGGGGCCGACGTAGGGGTGGTCCTCGGTGCCGTCGGTGGTGAGCGTGATCTCGGTGGCGTCGGCGAGGTGGCGGAGGACGACGTTGTGCGCGTCGAGGCGGATCTCCCAGCGGCCGTCGGGCGAGCGGTCGTCGGCGCGGCGGCGGGAGTCGGGCTCGGCACCGGCGGCGGGGCCGTCGATGAGGAGGCGCGAGCGTCTGGCGTCGGCCTCGAAGACGGCGAGGGGCGCGGTGGTGTCGCTCTCCAGGAGCCAGAGGTGTCCCTCGAAGGTGCCGCGCTCGAGCGTATCACCGGGGGCGATTTCGCCGTAGGCGTGGCGATCGCCGGATTGGTCGATCCAGGCGAGGCGCACGGGCTCGGCGGTGGTGTTGGTCAACACGAGCCGGGTGGACGGGCCGGTGCGGCGGGTGCGGCCCGGGCGGGGGCGGACGGGCAGCGAGGATGTACGGATCTCGGGCGCGGGCGGCAGGCCGAGGACCTCGAGGGAGGCGGCTCGGCGGATCTCGCCGGTGGCGGCGTCCACCAGCACGAACTCGCGCGCGTCGGGTCCGGTGGCGACCTCGTACCAGAAGCGGTGGTCGTCGGGCAGCCAGCGCGGCGCGACCTCGTCGCGGTAAACCAGGTCGCGGGTGGAGCCGGCCCAGGCGAGAGCGGCCTCGATGCGTGCGGCGGTGTCGTGTGGCGCGGCGGTTTCGGATGTGGCGCTCGCGACGGGCAGGAGCGAGAGGAGCATGATTAAAGAACGGCGCACGGGGGGAGCGGGGCGAGGGGCGGGAGTTGTTGCAGGAGGCCGCCGGAGCCGGCGCGGGACTGGCGGAGGAGGGCCTCGATCTCGTCCATTTCGCGCGGGCAATCGGCGGTGATGTTTTCGCAGCCGTCGGCGGTGACGACGACGGTGTC
>LLBY010023887.1_pt2 | contig 14444 bp, 14 predicted proteins | sample 1489401 | NCBI WGS metagenome assembly LLBY01 (sample SAMN04092656, study PRJNA295927) | soil metagenome | biome: Soil prokaryotic community; feature: Bulk soil; isolation source: soil from tomato rhizosphere | host: tomato cultivar Hawaii 7996 | place: South Korea | collected 2011-11-01 | reverse complement strand
TCCATGATCACGCCGCCTTTGAGCATCTGCGCCAAACCCTTCTTGACTGCGAAGGTACCAGTCTGTTGTTCCATAAAATTCTCCTGATCGTGATTGAAATAAAATTCTACCGCGCTGCTTTTTTGCCAGACAAAGTGGCTTTACAACGGGGTGAATGAGGCCTTCTGTATAATTCTAGGGAAAAATTGGCATAAGTTAAGAGCCAATATTCGCAAATAGCTGATAGGCCAATTCAGTGGATTAGCAGAATTATATGAAAATTGGCTCTATATTAATCCTCGAAATAATGATATATCTGCCATGCCAATCGCCTTGGAGGTGCCAAATGCGTATACCGCTTAAACGTCATAGTGTTGTCCCTCTTTACCAGCAGATCGAAGCCTACTTGCGCCAGGGGATTCTTTCAGGCAGCCTGGCTGCCAATACCCGGCTGCCGGCCAGTCGTCAGTTGGCGCGTGACTTAGGTGTTAACCGCATCACCGTAGAGAACGCTTACGCCGTGCTGGAAACGGATGGATTGATCTATTCCAGGATGGGCAGCGGTACGTATGTCCTGTCTCCGGATCCGCTTTTGGTCATCCCTAAAGACCAGCCGGGCGCCACCTGGCCGCTCTGGCAACAGGGTCTCGAGCTGCGGTCGTCCAAACCCAGGTCTTCTGTGGAGATCAAGAAGGCATCCCGGCATCCCGAACTCATCAGCTTTGCGAGCGGCATCGGCGACGCGCATCTCTTTCCCGCGGAAGATTTTCGGAAGGTGCTCCAGACTGTGATGCGCCGGGATGGGATCGCTGCGCTGGATTATGGTGAGCCGAACGGACACGCGCCGCTGCGCGAGACCATCACTCACATTTTGGCCAGCCAGGGACTGCAAACACGCGCCGAAAATGTCCTGGTCACTGCCGGCTCACAGCAGGCTTTATCTCTCGTTTCGCAGCTTCTCCTCAAGCCGGGCGACGTGATCATGGTGGAAAGCCCGACGTACTCGGGTGCTTTGGAATTGTTCCGGGCGCTCGGTTTCAAAGTGGTAGCAGTTCCGGTGGACCGGCAAGGTATGCAGGTCGAGGCGCTGGAAAAGCTCCTCCAGCAGCATCATCCGAAGCTCATTTACACGATCCCCACGTTCCATAATCCTACCGGCACATGCTTGAGCACGTCGCGCCGGATCGAGCTGATTGTCCTGGCAGATCGTTATAACATTCCCATCCTGGAAGACGATTTTGTGGGAGATCTGCGCTATGAGGGTCGTAGCCAGCCTGCTCTCAAAGCGCTCGACCCGGGCGGACGAGTCATTTATGTGAGCACGTTTTCGAAGATTCTGATGCCCGGTTTACGTGTGGGCTTCCTGGTCGCGGAAGGTCCGATCTATCAGCGGCTCGTCGATTTCAAGCGTGTCAACGATCTGGCAACATCGACGCTGATTCAGCGCGCGCTGGAAGTGTACGTGACGGTTGGGCGATATCAGAGTTACTTGCGACGGTCATGTCAGACCTTCCGCAAACGCCGAGATACCATGCTCTCGGCAATGCAACGTTACCTGCCGGCGGGGATCGACTTCGATCCGCCTCATGGTGGGTTGTTCATCTGGCTGCAACTTCTTGAAAACCTGTCTTCCACGAAGCTACTTTCTTTCGCGTGGGAAGAGGGAGTGGACTTTTCCCCGGGGAATGGCTTCTTCATAGACCAAACAGGTGGTGATCACTGGTTGCGTCTCAACTTTGTCGCGCAGTCCCCCGATCAAATTGAGGAAGGAATTAAGAGACTCGGTAGGGCACTTAAGCGCTTGATGGCAGCGCCGTGAATAATGATCTGTTGGAACAGCCAAACGGGATTTTTAGAAGGCGACATTTTCCTGGCGAACAGGCTGGCTGCGTATTACCGCGTTGACACTGGCGACCAGTTCACCCTTGTCGAGTGGCTTGGTTAGGAGGACAAAGGGGATGGATGCAGTTCGTGAGTCTTGGGCGAGCGTGTTTCTCATGTTGAAGTCATTGGTCACATCACACACAATCACATCAGGAAGGGCTGCTTGTGCCAAATAGATACTTTGTCTGGCATTATGCGCTGTAAGCACGCGGTAGCCGGATCGTTTTAGCACTGCTTCCAGTTTTACCAATAGATTTACATTGTCATTGATCACGAGTATGCAGGGAGGAAACATTTTGTGATCCATTTCTTCATGAGGAATATCCTCACAACACTCCACTCTATCTGCGAATATCGCTGACTCATTTTTCTTTGCCGATTCATATCGCAAATTCACGACGGGCTGCATAACAAGAAGATAACGATTTGATATTAATTTCATAACATCCGAGAGGGCCTGTGCATCGTGACTCGTCTTTGGAGAACGGTGCTCGTGGAAAAAACTTGACAAAAAGCCAGGATGGAGTACAATTATGACAATGATACAATTGGTTCAATAAGACAAAGATACAATTTATGCCAAATAAGAAACTCATGCTCCAAATTGACTTTCGCTCAGGCTTGCCTATTTACACACAGATCGTGAATCAGGTGCAGGCGCAAATTGCAGGAGGCATACTACAACCAGGTGATCAATTGCCCACAGTACGGGCCCTCGCTGAAGAATTACGAATCAACTTTAACACCGTCGCAAGGGCCTACCGAATACTGGATGAGGCACGTATCATCTCTACGCAACAAGGACGCGGCACCTATATTACCGAGATCCCGCCGCCAAAGGTCACAGAACGGTTGCGCAGGGAATCACTGGAAGCATTGACCCTGCGCTACATTGGCGAAGCCATGCGGCTGGAATTCTCCAGAGATGAGATCCGCGGAATGGTTGAGGATCAGCTCAAAACCTGGAAAGCGGGTGCGGAGTCGGATCAAAACGGGATGTAATTGGTTTGAAACAAGGAGGCTGCCAAAATGGAATCAAGATTTTTCAAAAACATCCAGAAAAAACAAAAGAAAGATGAGCATCATATCTCCTCCGTAGGAGGGATGGTCTTTGGGATCTTTATTACCCTGGCAGCGCTCGGTGCGGCGCTGATGGACGGTCGGGTCTCGAATCTGGTGATCGGGTTATACGTCGCTGGAATGACCCTGGTGGGAACCTACATTTTGTTTGCACTTAAAGTTGCCTCGCAATGGGATAAGGCCGTAGTCCTGCGGTTAGGCAAGTTCCACGGATTGCGCGGGCCGGGTATGTTCTGGATCGTGCCAATCATCGACTCTATTGCCTCCTGGATCGATCATCGTGTCATGGTGACGCCATTTGCAGCACAGAAGACTTTGACGAAGGATACTGTTCCTGTGGATGTAGATGCTGTCCTGTTTTGGGTCGTCTGGGATGCCGAGAAAGCGGCGCTGGAAGTGGAAAACTATCGTGGCGCGGTCGATTGGGCTGCACAAACAGCTTTGCGCGACATTATCGGCCGGATGATGCTGGCCGATATCCTCGTCGGACGCAGCGTGATCGACCAGGAGCTGCAGCAGATCATCGACGAGCGCACTACACCCTGGGGCGTGACCGTGAACTCGGTCGAAATCCGCGACATCGTCATCCCACAGGATCTGGAGGACGCCATGTCCCGCCAGGCGCAGGCAGAACGCGAGCGCCAGGCGCGCGTCATCCTGGGCGAATCAGAAAAGCAGATTGCCGCCTCCTTCGCCGAAGCCGCACAAGCCTACGTAAACAATCCTACGGCGCTCCATCTGCGTGCCATGAACATGCTCTTCGAGGGCCTGAAGGAAAAAGGTGCCCTGGTCATCGTCCCGAGCTCCGCCGTAGACACCATGAATCTCGGCGCCGTCAGCGGTATCGTTTCGATCGCGCAAAATAATATACCCAGGGAAGAAAAGTAACAGCGGTTTCTCAATCAACAACATAGTAAAGGAAGAAGAATGTCTACTCGTACTACAACCATCGTCGTTTTGCTCATGGTCCTCGCGGCCATTCTGGCGGGGCTCCTGCTCTGGAACCGCCTGCCAGACCTTATGGCGTCGCATTGGAATATCAACGACCAGGTGGACGGCTATATACCCAAGGTCTGGGGCGTGTTCATGGTGCCTCTGATTACTCTGGGCATGTTCGGACTCTTCCTCGTCCTGCCTTCTGTCGACCCATTGAAGGCAAACATCGCTCAGTTCCGCGAGGCCTTCAACCTGTTCATTGTTCTGATGGTCGGCTTCATGCTCTACCTCTACGGACTGACCCTGGCCTGGAACCTTGGATATAAAGACTTCAAGATGAGCGGCGCCATGCTGCCTGCCATCGGGCTGCTCTTCATTTTCATCGGCTTCCTGCTGAGACAGGCCAAGCGCAACTTCTTCATCGGTATCCGCACGCCCTGGACGCTTTCCAGCGATACAGTCTGGGACGAAACCCATCGTGTGGGCGCCGTCCTGTTCATGCTTTCGGGCACGCTGGCATTCATCGGCGGGTTCTTCGGTGGAACAGTTGCTTTCTGGATGCTGTTCACGCCGCTCATCGGATCTACGCTGTTCCTGCTGGTGTACTCCTACCTGCTCTACCAGCGAGAGACAAGAGTGTAATCAAAACACGCGAGCAAGAGAGGTATAGCCTTGCTCGCGTGTTTCACGTGAAACCGAGCCAAGAAATACTTAATCGTTGGAGATATGATGGCGGACGAAATCAAACAATGGGAATATCGCGTGCAAACGATTGGCGGACTCTTTGGCACAAAGGATGAGCTGATCGAGGAGACGCTAAACGAATGGGGTTCGGAGGGCTGGGAGGCAATCAATGTCTTTACCCCGGAAGGCAGCGGCAAGATCACCATCGTCGCCAAACGGCCTCTCACGGACCGTGTCCGTCGCTTGCGATCTATGCCTTCCTCATAAGGAGAAATAATGCTGGCTGTAGCCTATATCATCAGTTTTCTGGGTATGATCCTTTTGCCCATTGGCCTGTGGATCTATTTCAGGCGTAAGTTCGCGCTTCCATGGAAGCTCGTCGTGGCCGGCGCGTTGACATTTATTGCCGCGCAGGTGCTTCATATCCCTTTGGTCTTTGGCATAAACTCATTTCTCCAAACTCTCCCGCTCGTGGCCAATGCCATCATCCTGGGTTTGCTGGCCGGAGCTTTTGAGGAAACCGCACGTTATATTTTATTCAAGTTTATCCTCAAGAACACCAAATCCTGGAAAGAGGGAATTCTGGTCGGACTGGGTCATGGCGGGATAGAGTCCATCCTGCTTGGGATTCTGGCCGCCGTTGCTTTTGCTACGATGGTCGGGTATCGCAACATTGACCTATCGACCGTGCCCAGCATTCCTGCCAATCAGCTCGAGCTGGCAAGGCAACAAGTCGAGGCCTACTGGTCGGCACCCTGGTATATGGCACTGATGGGTTTCGTGGAGCGAGTCTTTGCCATCTCCCTGCATGTCAGTCTATCGGTGATGGTATTGTATGCCATCGTCTATGGCAAGCCTCTGTGGTTCTGGCTGGCATTGCTGTGGCATGCGTTGGTGGATGCCGTGGCTGTTTATGTCGTTCAGGAAGTCGGCATCCTGACTGTGGAGGGAATCGTTGCCGTGTTCGCCATCATCAGCCTTTGGATTGCATGGGTACTACGAGGCAAGTTCCTACTGGAGGCAGAGGCTCAGACGATACAACAGGTGGAAAGTGGTGTGTAAGTGCATCCACGAGGAACAGGAAAAGTCATATCCGTCTGAAAAATCAGACGGATATGCAACCATCTGAATATAGCACATATGTTCTATATTCAATACAGGTAAAATCATGACATGCGCTATGCAATGCTGTCGATCCTGATCCTGGTATCACTGATCCTGGGAGCATCCAGCCTCACGCGCGGGCATCAATGGGGAGATGACTTTGCCTGGTACATCCTACAAACCAAAAGCATTGTCGAAGGCACTACAGATGAGTTCATGCAACAGAGCACCTTCACAAATGGACAGTCCACAACGCACCTCGGCCCTATCGCCTATCCTTGGGGCTATCCACTGCTCCTCGTTCCAGTGTACGCGGTCAAGGGGATCAGCCCGCTGGCGCTGAAATTGCCAGCCCTATTCTTTTACGGGGGATTTCTAGTTTGTCTGTATCTCTTGATGAAATCCCGACTGACAGAGATCGAAAGTCTTCTCGTCGTCGCCTTGTTTGCATTCAATCCCCTGCTGCTCCAGTTCATCGACCAGATCCTCTCCGACATGCCCTTCCTCTTCTTTTCGACCTTATCCTTGTTATTAATGACCTGGAATAGGAGACGAAGTGTCCTGCAAAATATATTCATCGGCGCGTCTATTTTCTTTACAACGTTTTTACGCGTAACCGGTGTTCTATTATTAGGATGTTTTTTGATCGTCGAGTTCCTACGGTTATTAAAGAACCACAGGGACAGAGCAGCAGCGGTAGAAAACATCCTGGGCGCAGCAATTGTCTCCGTTGTCTTTATCGTCTTGTGGAGCATAAACTCTTTGTTATTTCCCAGCGGCGGAGACTCCTACTTCTCTCAATATGAAAATCTCATGGAAACTGCAAGGGCCTTTGCAGTCGGGTACTTTTATGTATTTGGCTCATTCTTCGGACAGACACAAGGTTCGAGCTATCTTTATTACTTTGTACTTTTTTTCTTTTTGCTGGGCGCCTGGCGTCGATGGAAACAGGAGCCGGTTTTCCTTTTGTTCTTTGTCTTTTGGATGGTCGTTCATGTCACCTATCCCTACTGGCAGGGACCGCGCTACATTTTCCCTCTGCTTCCACTCTTCGTCTACTTTGCATTTGAAGGGATGAAGTTTTTGATCGGCCGGCTGCCCGTCAGATATCAGCTCACCGGTCAAACACTCTTCTACGGGTTCTGGATCTTGATCGGCGGAATGTTTCTCGTGCAGTCCAGTCAACACGCTGATCTCAACCTGAGAAATAACCGCGCCATCAACGGCCCGTTCGATCCGTACAGCACAGAAGTCTATAACTACATCAAAGAACAGACTCCGCCCGAGAGCGTGGTGATCTTCTTCAAGCCGCGCGTCATGGTGATGATGACCGGGCACCCGACCATTATGAGCACGGAGTGTGACCGGATGCGCAAGGGCGATTATCTCGTCCTGAGCCGCAAGGTCGGAGAAAACCAGCAAATCCCGCCGGAGGAGATCGATAGCTGCAACCTGCCGCTGGATCGGGTTCTCAGGAACAATCGGTTTGTGGTTTACCAAATTCAAAAATAGGGCTTGTATCGCCCCGGTAAAGTCTGTACACTGTAGCCATGACGACGGGACAGCTACGCGACCTTGCCAGCCAGCCTCACCAGCTCAGACGGCTTGTGGAGCTAAGTGTAATTCTCAACTCGACGCTCGATCTCGATGCCCTGCTGGGGCTGATCACAGCGACCGCCACCGAGCTACTGGACTGTGAAGCTGCATCCATCCTGCTGTATGACGAAAAAGACCAGCGCCTTTTCTTTGCTGCCGCCACAGGCTCGGATCCGGCTGAGCTCGCAAAGATTCCCGTTCCGCTCGAGAACAGCCTGGCCGGGACGATCTTTCGCACGAACCAGTACATGATCCTGAACAACGTCGAACAGGATCCACGTCATTTTTCCCTTGTATCCAATCAGCTCCAACTGACCGTGAAGACGTTGCTCGGCGTGCCCATGCCCATCAAAGACAGGACGGTCGGAGTGCTGGAGGCGCTCAATAAACGCGTGGGCGTTTTCGATGAGCACGACGCCTCCGTGCTGGCCGTCACTGCTGCCCATGCGGCGATCGCCATCAACAACGCGCGCTTGCTGCGCGCGACGCAAAAAGCGCTTCAAAAGGCCCAGGAAGCAGATCAGCTCAAAAGGAACTTCCTGGCGCTTGCGTCCCATGAGCTGCGGACCCCATTGGGTATCATCATGGGATATTCAACGTTATTGAAGGAGGATGCCAAAGGGGAATTTTCAGATAGCGCCGATCGGGTGCTGGCCGCGGCGGCACAGATGCGCTCCATTCTGGATGAGATGAACAACCTGGCGATGCTCAAATCGGATGAGCTGGCTCTCAAGCCGCAAAAGGTCGCCCTGGAGGATGTGCTTACTTATGCCTGTGACGGGATCAAGGATATCGCCTCGGCACGCAAGCAAAATCTGGTGTATGACTTCGCAGAGGAAGCGTATATCGTCAACGTGGATATCGACAAAACGGCGCAGGCTTTCGGAAACATTCTCGCGAACGCCATCCGCTTTTCACCGGAAGGGACAGACATCACCATCGGCGTCACCAAAGAGGGGGATCAAGTACTATCATGGATACAAGACCAGGGCATCGGAATTCCCGCCGATAAATTGCAGAAGATCTTCGAAGAGTTCTACCAGATCGAGCCGCCGAACACTCGTCATTACGGCGGGCTGGGGATTGGACTCACCATTGCCAAGGGATTGATCGAAGCGCAGGGTGGGAAAATCTGGGCTGCGTCCGAGGGAGCAGGTAAAGGTTCGACGTTTAAAGTCGCATTGCCGACGGTATAAAAACTCGCCGGTCGAGCAGGTGGTACTGAAACGACGTATCGAGATCAGCAGAGTAGAGCGAATCAAAAGCGCCGCGTCGGCTCGACGGGCGCTTCATAATCTATCAAAATCTCGGGCTAGTTGTCTATACAATTAACCTAAATGCATCGGCATGATCACGTGCAGGAACTGGTCATCGCCCACAGGCTTGACTACGCCAGGCGCGTTTGGCGCAGACGTTTCCAGCGCGACGTTAGGAGTGCGGATCACCTCCAGGGCCTCACGCAGGAATTTGACGTTGAACGCGATCAGCAATCCGCTACCGTCCACGGTCGCTTCGACGATCGTCTCGTTCTTGCCGGTCTCTTCAGAAGTCGCTGAGATTTCCACCTCGCTGGGCTGCATGTCGCTTTGGGCACTTTTGATGTTCAAACGCGCCACGTTCGAGCCTTCGCGGGCGAAGATCTCTGCCTGCTTGCAGGCCTTCAATAACGAAGATGTCGAAACCAGTGTGCGGGATTTGTACGAACGCGGGATGATCTGCTGGAAATCGGGGAAGGTCCCGTCGATCAACTGCGACACAACCTCCACGTCCTTCACGCGGAAGACTACCTGACCGCGTCCCTTGGGCATGATCATGTAAATCGGTTCTTCGCTATCCGTTGCAACGCGCGCCAGCTCTTTCAGGGCCTGGGCCGGGACAATTGCGGAAACGGGAGACGGTGAGGGCGTGGAAAGAACTGCCTTACGGACGGAAAGCCTGAACCCGTCGGCGGCGGCCATCGTCAGCTTGTCCTGGTCCACCTGGACGAGCACGCCCATCAACACGGGGCGTGCTTCATCCGAAGACGCGGCAAACGCCACCTGATGGATCATCTCACGAAAGTCCCCGACGTTGATCTGCACCGCGCCTTCGAAATCGGGTACAGGCATGGGCGGGAACTCCTGGGCGTCGATACACTTGATGTCGTTCGTCGACGTGCCACCGCGCACGTTCAACGTCTGTGTCGTTGGGTCGAGCTTCAACAAGACCTGATCGCTCGGCAGGGTGCTGACCAGATCGGAGAACGTACGGGCAGGCACAGTCGTTGACCCTTCCTCGTCGATGCGCGCTGGAATCCAACAAGTAATGCCCATCTCAAGGTTGGTCGCGGAAAGTCGCAAGCGTCCCTCATCCGAAGCAATCAATACGTTGGCAAGCACAGGCAGGGTACTGCGCGGCGAAACTGCCTTAGCAACAGTACCAAGACCACGAGCAAGATTTTCTTGAAGGACAGTTACTTTCATGTCACGGCTCCTCAGTCATGTAAGTCAATGTATTCCAATTTTACATCAATGCTACTAGCTGTCACCTTAAACTATCGTACGACAAGGGATATGCCGAGCGCCAACAGGATGAATAACAACTGCAACATGAACAACGCCGCGAAGACATAGACGACGATCGTCCATGCGGAACGACCGATGCGTTGCTTGCGGAGCTCCTGGCCTTCTGCCAGCTGCTGCACAGATTGGGCGGCCTGCGCCGCGTCGTCTGTCCATAGGATGTCTTTCGCTTCGTTCTGCACTATGATCCGGCTTCCATTAAAGGAATGGATCCACTCCGGCGCGTCCACCGCCAAACTTCCGTCTAAGAGGATCGCGTGGAAATCACCGGCCGGTTTCACATCGGGATTCGTGGTCGTCACCTGCACCCTTGACTCAAGCTTCTGCAAGGCAGCCCGAACAGATTCCACAAATCCGTTCCCGGAGTCGACAACCAGGACGGAATACCCACTTTGCTTGTCTGCCAGTGCATCCGCAGTAGAGGCGCCATCCATGCGCAGGACGTTCAGATGATAGATCAGCACCACACCAAACAGAAAGAGAAGTTGAATCAGATTCAATAGATCGCTGACAAAACCACTACCGGTATCACTTCCCAGTAGGACTCGGATGAGCTCATAGACCAACCCCACGGCTGTCGCCATGCCACCAATGACCGATGCAAATAACGCGAGATAAAGGTACGTCTTGCGCACCGTGGAACGGCGCGCATGGTCACCCACCTCACCTGGTGCCATTGCCTCTGCCTGCATGGGTCGCCACATGACCAACCATAAGGGCAACCCCACGATCAATGAGGAAAGGGAAGTGGCAAGCGCGCCGCGCGTGGAATCGCTCATCAAAACACCTGTACCGGTGACCATATCAATGATGAATGAAAATAAGGTTGTAACACCTATAAACGCAACGACCAGCCCAATCAATGCAAGGATGTATTTATAGAGTCGCTTCAACGAAGCTTGACGGACTCTGTCGCCAGCCGCTTCGATATGGCGTTTCAACCAATGTCCGTAGTAGGCCCAGACCGCGCCCAACGGCACGCCGACAGAAATCGGTCCACCGATCTGCAGAATTACATCTCGAAACGTTAAGTCTGCGCCAAGTAGCCAGGTAAGGATAACGTTTATCACAATCGAGGCAGTTGTGATGACCGTAATCACGCCGCCGAGGGCGAGCAGATAGAGAATGCCGAGACGCAACGTCGAGCCCATTTCGGCAGGGTCGATCAGTGAGTCTTGGATCACACGCCAGGAATAGACCCAGACGGGCGTCCCCACGAGGAGTAGGGCAATCCCATTGACAACAACCTCACGTCCCAATTCTCCCAAAACGTTACCCGGGATATAAAACAGGAATCGTAAAACCTGCTGGGCGCCAAAGACGGTCATCAGCAAACCGTAAAGCATCCAGATATAACGATACAGGCGGCGGACCTCAGTGAAGTTTTCTTTGTCTGGGAGCGTGACCCATTCGCCGCGCAGAATGTTCCAAAAGTACGCCGCAACGATCCCGTTCATCAGGATCGCAATCAGGTTATCGGCAAGGGTCTGCTCGCGAAAAAGGCTGAACGCGCGTCCCGCCTCTAGCCCGGTACCCTGGAGTAAGGCTCGGTCGATGAACGACAACAGGTTTTGCAAGACAGGGATGAGAGTGACGAGCAGAACCCCATAGAAGAAGACCGCGCGCAACGTGGCCATCTTTTCCTCGTCATCATTCGCCGAGGCACGTTGGACCCACAGCCAGTGGATCAGGAAAATCGGCACGCCGACAAGGATCAGTGCCATTGCTTGCGCGAGAGCGTCCGCGCCGCCTGCGATCGTGTCATTTGCAACGGAACGCAGCAGGCCAACCAGCCCCCATAGCACAATCTCAATACTAATGAAAGCAACCAGGTAAAAATACAAGCGGCGACTGGATTTCATTGTGGCGGTTCCTGGTACCAACTGCAATCCCAGAAATAATAGCATGGCATGGAAGATAGTTTCCACGCGCTGCCCTCTTTAACAAGAAGGGCGCGTTGTACATCACGGTATCCCGTCGAAAACGGGTCGCTGGGATTGTAGATCAAGGCAACTTCTACAGAGGCCGTTTCATCGCCGAGCTCGGAATTACCGATGTCCACCGCAGAATTATTCGGGTTGACCACCCCCGTGAGAAAGTCTTCCCGGAACTGCTCGTAGGTTGGTTTGTCGTCCAGGTCGGCGAGATACCCATAGGCTTTCTCGTAATCGTCTTTTAACACAGCAAGCACGTAATTATGAACCACTCCTTCGGGCGCTTCCTCCGAAACATAGGATTGCGATCCCTGACGCAGAAAAAATACAACCAGGGCAACTACCACCAACACTGCGATGCCGATCAAAATGCCTGTGAGGAACCGGTCCTGTTTCATAACGCCTCCGCGAATGTGCGTTTTCATTGTATAGGCTTTGATTGTAAAAGGCAAGCAAGACCAAAGCTTCCCTTGGTATACTTACTTTACATCATCTCAAGGAGAATTACATGACCGTCTCTGCCCCACGTTGGGATCTTTCTAACGTTTATCCATCACTCGAATCAGAAGAATTTAAAGCCGCCGTAGAAGATTACAAGAAGCAGGTTGCTTCCCTCGAAAAATTCTTCAAAAAGAAGCTCAGCAAAGAGGATGCCAAGACCAAATCCAAAGACCTTGCGCCGTTGGTCGGCAAAGCCATCGACCAGATCAACAAAATCCAGACTCTCTCGTCCACGATCGTGCCGTTCATTTATTCTTACGTCACCACCGATTCGCGTGATAAGGTCGCGATGAAGACGCTTTCCGAATTTGAACAGGCCAGCCTGCCGATGAACCAGCTGATGACCCAGTTCACGGCCTGGCTCGGGAAGATTGCGCCAAAGCTGGATAAAGTTGTGGACAAGAATCCATCCGCCGCAGCGCACGCTTTCATGCTGCGCGAAGCCGCCGAGCAAAGCAAATACCTGATGAGTGAGGCCGAGGAAGCCCTGGCTGCGGAGCTCTCGTTGAGCGGCGGGAATGCCTTTGGCAAGCTGCAGGGGACTGTCACGTCGCAGCTTTCAGTGGATTTCGAGCTAGACGGCAAGACTCAAAAGATGCCCATGCCGGCGTTGATCAACTTGCGCTCCCATCCAGACGAAGACACACGTCGCCGCGCTTATGAGGCGGAGAACAAAGCCTGGGAGGACGTCAAGGAGACGCTGGCAGCCTGCCTGAACGGGGTCAAGGGCGAGGCAAACACGCTGAACAAGAAACGCGGGCGAAAGGATGCCATCCATGCTTCGCTGGACGCGGCACGCATGGACCGTAAGACGCTCGAAGCCATGCTGGGCGCCATGAGAGATTCCTTCCCCATGTTCCGCAAGTATTGGCATGCCAAAGCGAAGAAGATCGATAAAGAAAAGCTTGCCTGGTGGGATGTCTTTGCGCCGGTTGGCAAAACGGATAAAGTCTATTCCTTTGAAGAAGCCCGCGATTTTATCGTGGAAAACTTCGGGAAGTTCTCGCCCGATCTTGCAGCGTTGGCCAGGCGTGCCTTCGATAGCAACTGGATCGACGCCGAACAACGTGAAGGCAAACGCGGCGGCGCGTTCTGTATGGGGCTGGACGGCATAAAGGAAAGCCGCATCCTGTCCAACTTCGATGGCTCGTTTGACCAGGTCAGCACCCTGGCGCATGAGCTGGGACATGCCTTCCATAACGAGTGTGCTTATCAGGCCGAGAAAACCTTCCTGCAGCAGCTCACCCCGATGACCCTGGCCGAGACCGCCTCCACAATGTGCGAGACAATCGTGACGGAGGCCGTCCTGGCCTCGACGCAGGATCCGCAAGAGGAGCTGGCTGTGCTCGAAGCGCAGATCCAGAACGCGGGACAGATCGTGGTAGACATCTATTCGCGTTATCTGTTCGAGAAAGAAGTCTTTGAGCGCCGCGAAAGATCCGAGCTCTCTGCCGATGATTTCAACGACATCATGGAAGGCGCCCAAAAAGAGACCTACGGCGACGGCCTGGATGAGCGCTACCTGCAAAAATTCATGTGGACGTGGAAGCCACATTACTATTCTTCCGAATTAGCGTTCTACAATTACCCGTACGCCTTCGGTCTGTTGTTTGCCACAGGCTTGTATGCGATCTACAAACAGCGCGGCGCAGAATTTGTAGAAGACTATAAAGACCTGCTTGCATCCACGGGCGAAGAGACAGCCGCCAAACTCGCCAAACGCTTCGGCATCGATATTACCAAGCGCAAGTTTTGGGATGACAGCCTGACGATCATTGGTCAACACATCGATCGCTATTGCGAGCTGTGACATCTTTAGATAATTTATGCGAAGAATCACGTCTATTCTCTTTAGGATCTCGATATGCGTGCTTGCCTTATCCGCTTGCAGCCCGCAACAGACGCAGGCTCCACCCACGCACACACTCCAGCCCGGGCGCGGCCTGTCGTCAGAAGAACGAGAGTTGCCCCTCACAGACGCGGAGGTGCCGCGCATCTCCCTCGAAGAAGCTCAGGCGGCTCTTGAAAGCGGCGCGGCGGTCATCGTAGATGTGCGCAATTTGGGGGCTTTTGAGGCAAGTCACGTGGCCGGAGGGATTTCGGTTCCGCTGGGCGTCATCGAACGAGACCTGGCTAACGTGCCGCTCAATAAAGACCAGTGGATCATTACCTACTGTACCTGACC
>LLBY010057712.1_pt8 | contig 14461 bp, 12 predicted proteins | sample 1489401 | NCBI WGS metagenome assembly LLBY01 (sample SAMN04092656, study PRJNA295927) | soil metagenome | biome: Soil prokaryotic community; feature: Bulk soil; isolation source: soil from tomato rhizosphere | host: tomato cultivar Hawaii 7996 | place: South Korea | collected 2011-11-01 | reverse complement strand
AATCCTGTAACAATTTTCACACCATGAACCAAGAAAATTTTAATTGCAAAGCTGCAGCGCAAAGATTGGCCAAGCCATTTTTTATATTCTATCAGCTTAGGACCAATCACATCACTGGGGATCTTTTTCAGGTCATGACAGATTCTATACATAGATAACTATAACGATAGGGCAAAGAAGAGTATTGATTATGCTTTGATATTTAACACTGTTCGACTGTCAACAGTACACTTATGTTTCATTGCTACATGAAAAATAATCAACAATATGCACCAGCGCCTTTTTTGTGGATTTCGATAAATAAAAAAAGGAATTGCGATTAAATAATTTTTATATGTCATCCTTTCTTGGTTCTACTATTTGGCAACCCGAAAATGTTATAACAATATATTTCATTTTCCTAGACAATTATTCTAGTTTCTTTAAGATAGTAAATATTTATCATAAAACTAACCTACTAGATAAATGTTATATAAAATTATGAAAGATGTTAAGACAAATAGGTTGAATATTGCATATATCTTATATTAGGACTTTTGTTTTAGGTGATAACATTAGATGAAGATAACGGAAGAAATGTTGAATGCCAGAGACAAGAATGGCAATCCAGTTAATTTTGTATTTTGTAGCAAATGTGTTAAATTCTACGTCCTCGATAGCCACAAGAGAGGAGATGATTTTTATTGTCAAACATGTGGAACTGGCAAATATTTGATTGGATAAATCTTCTGATATGAAAAACGATTGATTGTCGTTGATTTGATTCTCGACATCTTCTCCAATAGGTAGAATTTAGTGACATAGATTACTGATTTTATGAGGATAACTATACCAAAATTGTGACTATTCTTTTCAAAGACCATCATGTCTGAAATCTCAAACTGTCAAGTTAAGTATTATATTTTCCTATAGTGAGAAAAGATCACATAAATTCAAAATATTCTGATTAATTCAGGGACATATTTTGCGTACATATGTGGACAATTGTTGATTATGCCTGAAAAGGACCGACCTCTTTCACCATAATAAAGCGAGCAAATAACAGAAGAGCGAACCTGATGAAATCGAACTTGCTTTTTAACTTACAAACCACATGATAAGTTGTTGTAGTAACGATGCGTTATACAACAAAACCTATAAATACTACATCTACTAGATGGGAAATTGAATGGTTTATGAAATACTCTGTCAACTAGTAACCTGATTACGGATGTGGATGTAGGTGACTTACTATTGTTTTTTTATCTTTCTTTCTGTGATAATTTTTTTGGCTAGTCTATTTTATTATATTAATGATAGTGCAATAGGGCAGACTTTAGAAAGTATAAATGAAAAATACCATACAACCAATCCACAATTAGAAATAGGACTAGAACCAAACGAGGTAAAGGTAGACAAGTTTTTAAACAAAGTCTATGTCGCCAACGAGCGGTCAAATTCCATATCAATTTTAGACAGCAATGTGGGAACCTTAAAGGAAATTTTTATTAATACTATACCCCACGATGTGGAAGAAAATGACAAGATACACCATGTATACATTTCAGGTAAATCTCCATCAGAAACTATCTCCATAATAGACGGAAGGACTGACGAGTTACTACAAAACATACCTTTAGAGCAAGAACTAACCGATATTGAGGTCAATGAAAAAGAAAGTAAGCTGTATTTGGCAGGAAAGGGTGGTATAAGACTGATTGACGATACTGGTTCCAATTCACTAAGTATTGATTTGGTCAAGAAGTATGATGTAGAGGCAAACTATACCAAAATTGCAGTAGATGAGGAAGCAGAGAAAGTTTATGTAATCAATCAATATCCTCCTGAACTACTCATTTTTGATAATGATCTTAAACTTTTGGGAAACATATCGATTCCAGATAAAAATGAGCCACTCGATATTGAAGTCAATGAAAAAGATCATTCTGTTTATATAATCACAGAGAAGAATTTTTATAAACAGAATAATGATACTACCATGACGGGTATTGAATTAATCAATGCACCACGTACTTTGGAAGTCAATGAAAACTCCAATACCGTTTATATAATATCCGATCGCGACGTTTCAATTATAAATGGAACTTCAAATATTAAAGTGGATAAGGTGATCCCTCTGTTTGGACCACTCCTGGAGTTAGAAGTCAATGAAAACTCCGACGTCGTCTATTTACTATCTAAACATAACCTTTACTCGTTGAACGAAAAAACTAATAAACTTTCCAACATCAACATATCCGAGCCACTTTCAAATATTGAAGTCAATGAGAACAGCAACATTGTCTATTTGACTTCAGAGGATTCTGATAGCCTTTTTACAATTCATGGCCCTAAACACAAAATTGCTGTTGGAATAACTTTTAATGTATTTCCATTAAACGCAGGGAGGATCATCTGTGGAGAGGAGAAAATAGAATATCCAATAAACCAATACTTTTACGAAGAACCTGGAATGATCTGCAATGCAAAGGCAAATAGTGGTTTTGAGTTTGTAAACTGGAATGAGAATATCGACTCAAATACCACCAGGCCCCTGAAACCATGTGTAGAAGATTCAAAAAATCCTTTTGATCCGTTGATGACGCCTATACAAAAAACCTGGCAAATCTATAATGATACTGCTGAGACATCCTTTTGCATAAATCAATATGGTACATTTACTGCAAATTTTAGGGAATTGCCTGCTCCTCTTCCTATTGAATACTGGATTCCAATATATGGTTTAATTATATCTACCATAATTGGTGCTTCCATTCCAAGCATTATCTTGTGGGCTAGAACAAAAAGAGATATTAAAAAATCAATTATTCATCTAAAGAAATTAAAGACCATATACGAGGAAGGTAGACGTGACGAAGTTGATCTTGAATCTCTAAATAAGCTCAAGGATGAAATCTCTGATTCATTTTCAAAAGGCAAGATAAGCCAATTTCATTATTCAAATTTAAAAGAAGAAATATCCATACTATATCACGAAATATTTATGAAAAAGATAGATTCACTTGATGATGATAAAGGAGCTAATCTTTCATCAAAGTTAAAACTTATCAGGGAGATTAAAGACGCTTTTTCAAAAGGCAAGATAACCGAACTTCATTATAATATGCTGATGAATAAAGTTTCGGAGACAGAAAAATATTAGAGCTTTTTTATCAATTATTTATTTGATTGTTTATTAGTCAGATTTTGATCAAGAATATATTGCTCTATTTTTCTTTACCTTTAGGAATCTTAATGCCCGCTGCCTGAGCCCTCTGATATGGAAAATACTATGGATAATCAGAATAGCAGTAGACTGAATGTTTTAGAATCCTTTTTACTCTCATTTGTATCCTAGTAAAGTCGCACTCTAATTCCAAATATTTGTCTGTTGTAGAGAAGTTATCTTTGCAATGGATAGGAATAAAACCATTATCTACCTATCTTGACACGGTTATATTTTTCATACCATCAGATGTTTCTAAAGTTACAGTATCTGATCCATGTGGATTGATTAGATTAGTTGTGAGGTCAAATGCAATGTACGAACAAACTGCTATTCTAAAGCCAACTTTGCATTTTGACTTTACTTGGTCTTCTATAGTTTGTGCGATTCACTAATTGGATTGTCAGTTGATGCAACAATGGGTGCTAATATTTCTGCATCTCCAATATGAAAAGAGAAGACAAACATGTATAATAAATTAATATGGTTAGTATGCGAGATCATATTAAGGAATTTTTAAAAAAATGGATTCTAATCAAAGAAAGCGAACTAATTTTACTAAATCTGTAGAGTATGACGATAAGGAAGATGTTTACTACGTGAAATCGGTTACTACAGGAGAAAGGTATATGGTTAATAGATTAAAGGATAATAATCATTGGTTTTGCACCTGCAAAGGATATTTGTATTCGGCGGGGAATCCGAAGAAATGCAAACATACACAGCGAATTAGAGTTATTGATCAGTTGTATAAAAAATATGCTGATAGAATTACAAGCATGGGCCTAAATGATGACTAATAAACCTACTGTTATCAACAATTAGTCAATATGGTATTCTAGCAGTAGATAAGACTCAACTAACTTGAAGAAAAATAGACAGTACAGGATTCAATAAACCCTGCTTCCTTAGTGTTTGTTTTACCTGCTCATAAAGGTGGGAATATCACACCAAAAGTCGTTTAACACGTTGCCAAATACACACCTAATCTCTCTTGAATCCCCTATATCGGGCATAATTCCAACTGGATTCTCAATCTTGTCCAAAGCATATGCAAGCACTGTTTTTATCTTTTCATCAATTTGTTCTTTACTTACAAATGGATTCGCGATCTCGGTCACATTAGCATCTGTTTGAGTAGTCGTGCTGTTCATCTTTATGTAACCAATTGTTGAGGATTTGCCAAAATCGTCAAGTATGGAAGTAATTAACTCATCTTTGGCTTTGATAAAATCATTTACTGTACCGGTCATTGAATATGTCGTATCAAAGTAGGTTCCAATGTAACTAGCTCCGTCAGTAATAGTAAAATCGCCTTCTGTTGTTTTTGCAACTTTAATGGTGTAGTTTGACTGGGCCATTGCTTGAGACATTGAAGTACAAAAAACTAAACCACCAAGCACTAGAATGATTTGGGCCAAAATAGCCAAGTTTAACTTGATTCGCATAACCTACGTCAAGAAATGATGAATATAAATATATCACAAGAATTCTTTTTTTAAGATGTTTTGATGATTCAATTTTTAGTTTTGTCTTAATAAAATCATAAATCAATATTTTCATTGACGATTAATTATATTCAAACTTGATTCATGTCACAGAGAAGAGTTCCAGGTAACAGGTCAAATGATTTGGATACTAACCTGTAAATCATAATATTATAGATTTACATGTGCTTTGTCATAATTTCCTGAGATACTTTGATGCAGCCAGGATGGCTTTATGTCACCTGATAACCCATTATGTCATAACAACTAAAAATTATCGGGATCTTATAACTGATAAAATAGTTTACAGTTTTTGACCATCTTTTTAAATCCTGTTGAATATATCCAGTTATAAACATTAATTAACAGTCTGCCATGACTTGTACTTGTGATTTCTTACTCAAAACATGTTAAAATTTTGACAACATTTGTGATAACAGGATGTTTATTGGCTTTAACAGGATCAAGTGCTTATGCATCTTCTGCACCAATAGCTGAATATGAATATGGTTATGGTCCCATATCTAGTATAAACAACGACTGGGTCTTGGCTGGCGGTTATATGGGCTATGGCAATCCTTCCAATCTCTCAGATTCGGGTTTTCATGCTACGTTTAATATGGTAATGAAAAATGGAACTGCCTACCATATGCATCAGATATCCAACGTAACTTTGGAAGATGTTACAATGGATGGTAATAATACAATTATGAAAGGATCAGCGACAGTGACCATGAGAGACGGACCTGTTTCTAATGTGCCTACTACTTGGACTATAAACAATAATAATACAATAACCATTTCTATGGATCCTTCAAAGATTAATGCCCACTTTGGTGATACTCCGATCTATGGTATAGAACAAACTCCCGAAAAGGAAATGGAGTTTACAAATTTGATGTCCGAGGATTCTGAGTTTATGGATAAATGGATTCCACTTATGGTACAAAATACGATGAGTGAATTAAATATTGATCCAGGAAATATTTCAGGAATCAATCAATCATTGCAAAATCAGTCTATAAATTGAAAATGAGGGACGCGTGTAATCTTGCCTTATTTTCCATTTCTAAATACTGGTCTATATTAAATTGGATTTAGTACCTAGCCTTTACAATCATCAGAATCAAAAATACTAAATAATACAGAATTAGTAGAACTGGGTATTTAATTTAATTTGGTTGCACTTTGTATCACCATGTATCCCGATATGGATTTCAGCAAGGCAAATTTAGAGCGGCAGAACTCGATTGTATGTCAAGATTTGTCAATTTTTACAGGTATACCTATCTTATAGACACAAAAAAAGAATTGTATATTTAACAATTTTTTTGTCTACTCCGCCTACGACTCTTATTCTTCCTCTTCTTTCAATAAACACACTAAATCATGTTCGATTGGCCGTTGGAAATTGAATCTCAACATTGAAGGAGGTCAAAAAAAAATTTAAAATTTGTAAAATTATTTAAAATTATAATCTGATTCATTACATTTAGATACGTATCCACAACTAGGACAACTTTCAAGGTTTGAAAAATTCTTATGAAAGTTGCGTTCCTCCAATCTGTAGATATTTGAAATATGGTTAAAATCGCATTGTTTACATCTTATTCTAAGTGTCAATAACATAGTGTAATACAATATAGTACTTTAGTCTTTTTTGTGACAAGACTTGTGGCAATTGTTTGGTATGCTACATTGAATTGCAATATGTTTAATCGCATCATTAACTCATTTGAAACAAATAGTACGGATAAAACGTCACATCTAAAACAAGCAGAATTTAATAATAAAGATCGTTTCACTTCCAGTCAGAAATATTTCAGTATTCTTTTAGACGTGTTGACTGTACCATAACGTTATATTCGTGTTCACTATACATTCCTTTATTTTAGAATGTTACATACATTACCATCTTAACAAGATCGTGAAAAAGAAATTTTCAAACCCACCCAATTTCAACCTTAATCTTACATACATCCATATAATATTTGCTAGACATGTTTCTTCCAAAAATGTCTGCAACAACTAAATTTTTCCATAAACCCTCCGACCACAGTGAACAAGAGAAAATTTACCAAATTTCTAATGAATAAATTCGGACTACAAGTGGATCGAAGAATTTAGTTGATGGAACTTTGACGATTGGGTTAAGAGATAGATGTGTGTTTTACTCAATGCATCCATATTTTTCTAATAATTCTATGCTCTATTTTTAAGTAAATATTTTGATTAATCTTTGGTTTTTTTTATAAATTATATCTAAAACAAATTCCTATATATAATAGTAATAATATATTTAATGCAAACGTATGTAAATAAATCATATCAAATTTTGTGTTGGTAGGGAAAGTCAAATTACAAATCTTTATCCCATTAACCAAAAAGAATAAACGCTATCAGAGGCCATTATTAAAGTAATACCAATATTGGAAATAACATAGAACAAATATTGATTCTTAGAGTTTTTTACTTTTGTTATAACTCTTTTGAATCATACTTTGCATTATGAGGTACTAGATACTCTTGATTAGTGTTAAATAATAATAATTATTAAAACTCATCTGTCGGTAACACGAGTTAACGTGGCTCTCTAACTTTAAACTCCTCAAATCAAAGTGATTTAGAAGCAAGTTGTTGCCACATTCATACCATTTATGATTGATTGAAACTGTTGTATCTCAAAACATATAGACAATGTGTATTCGATTACTTCTAAAATTCTTTTTGAGATTTATCCAGGCTCATTATCCTTGGATTTATTATCGTAACAGGTTATTTGGTCATGACATCATAATAGTCAGCAAGATTCGATGATACATAGAATTGAGATTTTGATACGCATATTAGAACTAGTTCTATTATTAAGAAATAATATAAGATCACCTTCAATAACTTGTCATACCCTAGTCATAGTCATAGTCTTTTATTCCCGTGTGTACAATGGGTTTGAAACTCAATGATTTTTTATCCTAATAATTATATCTTTAAATATTACTGTATTTAAGGTCATAATATTTATGAGTCATATAATTTTTCTAAAATTTGGTCTAACTTTATCGTTGTTGACTTTGATCGCTTTAGCACTAAATCATCCAGTGGATTCACATGCCCAACTAAGTGGAATACTTAGTGGCCATGTAGCTATTGTAGAGAACTATCAATTTCAGAGTACAATGGGTTGTAGTGTAGGTCTACAACTTACAGACTCTCCTCCAAGTATGGTGGTGTTCTTAAGTTCAGATATTAATATTTGTAATACCTTCTTGACAGCATTTCAAAATAATAACTTAGTTGTATCAGAAGTTTCATTCCTATTGAGTCCACCACCATCCCCAAACGGTAATTGGAATGTGCCTGTATTTGCTGTATTTTCTGCTGCAATATCCGAATAAACCATTTTAATCTCATTTTTGTTTTCTAAATAAGGCTGCCTGGTTTTTCAAAGTATGAGATCTAACTGTTAAATTGCTTAATACCGTAAACTTTTAATTCTTATAGTATTGCTTAATAACTGGTTACAGACTCGTCATTTATTCTGTAGATACAATCCGAACGACGAAACCCATCAATGCTTTAATTGATTCTCTTGCTTTCTCATTTGTTTATTTCATTTGCCAACTTAATGGTCAATTCTATATTTCTATTTGGGCCATTAATTGTCAATCTTTTATTAAATCCCTACTTGGATGAATGGTTTGCTAGTTTCCTTCTACATAAATTGCAAAGACCTTTCTTTGATTTCTGAGAATACCATTGATATATGAAACGGGTCAAGATCATTTAGTTCTTTGAGCAAATACCTATATTAGTAGGATCATCAATGCATTGCATTTCAAAATAGGTTAATAATATAATCTAAAATATTTATTTTAGCCGCAAACCGTTTCTGTTAACAATTTTACCATTGTTGATTACCATTTCAATATCTTGTGTGTTACTAATATTGTACTCCGGATTTGATGAAAGTATCAATAGATCGGCCTGTTTTCCTTCTTCGATCGTTCCAGTAGAGTTTAATATCCCCAAGGCTTCTGCACCATTTTTGGTAGCCATTTGAATGATGTTTGATGCGGGTATTCCTGCTGCTGCAAGCAATTCAAGCTCATGATGAAGGCTTTTTCCTGGGACAAGGTCAAAGTTTGGAATATCTGTACCGGCCAAAAGCTTTACTCCGCTATCGTGCATTTTCTTCGTTAGGACCAAGACTTTTTGCCATGTATATTGACCCTTGATTGGATTGTCATTTGTTATTGATTCATAGACACTCAACGTAGGATCAACAAATACATTATTTCTTACTAACGCATCTATCATTTCATCGATTTCTTTACCATTAACATCGACTAGCTCTAGCCAAAGTAAATGATTAAAAGGTTCGTCACCATATTTTACAAAAATATCTTTTTTCTGAGCTGATAGTAAATACGGGCTCACCGGAACTCCATGGGTTAAAAAGTCAATTTTGTAGTTAGCCGCATCTGTCCAACTTGTATAGTAAAGGTGGCCAATTAATTTGAGACCCAACGAGTGAGCTTTATCTATTGCCTTCTTCACTAAATCAGGTGACAATCCAACATAAAGTTTGATAAAATCTACTCCCGCTTTGGCTTGATTGTCAATTTCTTTGCTAACCTCAATGACTGAATTGACTTTTTTTTCTACAAAAGGAATTGAAATAATATCAGAGTTTATTAACGTTCCGGCTGTAAATATTTGAGGTCCTATGATGCTTTCTCTGGCTACACTGTTCTTTAATTCTACAGATTGCTCAGTGGGACCACCAGGATTTCTGATAGTCGTAACTCCAAAAGTCAAAAGACCGTGGAGCATATCATTGGATCTTGTTTGGTTAAATGAATCTTTCATGACTCCTGCTACATGGGCGTGCATATCAATCAAACCTGCGATAACATATTTACCTGAAAGGTCAATGAGTGCAGAATTAGGATACTTTTTATAAAAATCACATTTGTTATGCTTATCTTTATCGATGATTTCTATGATTTTATCTCCATTGGTTATTATTGTGATATTGGATCTTAAATTAGCGTTACCATCAATAATATTGGCATTGTACAGAATTAACGGACCATATGAGTTGTTTGAGTCTTGAGTAAAATTTACTTCTTTTGATTGTATTGATATCAATTTTGATGTCGATGTTTTTGGTAAATTGTAAGTATCCGTTAATCCGATTGTTTCTGCTTTGACCGTACTAAAGATACTGAAAATATGATACCAAGTTATAAAAATTACAATCATGATAATTATGGAATAAATTGCTATTTTTTTCTTGCAACATATATGAAATTTCAGCATTAATAGCAAATTACTACTCAGATTTAGATTGTAAGTTCTTGTTATTATACGTGTTAATCTTTTTAGAGTTATATTCGTTTTAAGAAATCTAGTTGTTCTTTCTCTATCTAGTCCCAATCATCCATATTTGCAGTAAATAATCGCTCTGCTGACTGTTTAAAGATTTTGTAATAATGCAAAACATGTCGCTGGAAGATATGGAAAAAAAACTTGATTAAATTACATGATTTTGTTATAATTTAATTAGTCTCAAAATAACCTGCTCCTCATGAATAATATTAGTTACTAGTATCCCGAACTATAAGAATTCTTGTATATGAGGGTATGTATCTTCCATCAAAGAAATTACCAAAAGGAACTAAAAAGTCAGATGGCGTTTTGATTCTTCATTTTTATATGCGAAATCACTCTTATTTTATATGACATTAAATCAAAGGGTAGCTTTAGTTACTGGAAGCTCTAGTGGGATAGGGCATGAAATTGCGCTGGTACTTGCAAGAAATGGATATTTTACTTTTGCTACCATGCGCGATTTGCAGAAAAAATCCAAGTTAGAGTCTATTAAGGATGAAGAAAGTCTGCCACTAGAGTTTGTTCAGTTGGATGTAACAAACGAGGAATCAGTCCGAATTGCAGTCCAGACAATACAGGATGATAAAGATAGAATTGATGTATTAGTAAATAATGCAGGTTATGGACTGACAGGAGCGCTTGAGGATCTTTCTATTGATGAAATAAAAACACAATTTGAAACTAATTTTTATGGCCTAATAAGAACAACTCAAGCGGTCCTTCCTATCATGCGAAAACAACGATCAGGTATCATTGTTAATATCAGTTCAGGCGCTGGTAGATTTGGTTATCCAATGGGTTCTGCGTATGTCAGTACCAAATTTGCAATAGAGGGGTTAAGTGAATCATTATCATTTGAGGTAGAACCTTTTGGTATTAAAGTCATTTTGATCGAACCCGGCATGATAAGGACAAACTTTTCTAGCGCTTCTGTTCTTGCAAAGAAATCTCTTGATCCTAATTCGCCATATGTACCGATCATGAAAAACATGGAAAAAGGAATAAAACAATTGCTTGAAAACGCGTCTTCTTCACAACTGGTAGCAAATATAACATTCGAAGCTATATCGTCTGATAAATCAAGACTGAGATATTTAGTGGGCAAGGATGTTGAACAATGGATAGAGGCCAAGAAGAAAATGACCGATGAAGAGTTTCATAATATGATAAAACAACTTTAAACTATCCTAAGAAAAGTAAAATACTCGCATTTTTCTCCTAATATATATTCTTAGACCCATCTTATTTGTTCTTGTTACTTAGAACTTATCATTAATATTTAGAGTAACAACAACAAAGGTTTTCGATATGGATGCTATATCAAAAACAATATTTCCTTCAACCACTACAGATTTTAATTTTGACATGTTTCCGTATCCTGAGACTTGAATACCGTTAGGATATACAATACCAACAACAACTGGTATCGATTTGCCGCGGTTTGACTTATTATTATTGTGCGAAAAGAAGAATCATTGAACAATGCATTGTCATATACTATATTTCTCAACTTTTCCAAAATACCTCTGATATATTACTTTGAGAGTAATGTGGAGGATTTTTCGATGGAAAGACTTGAGTATGTTGTCCTTTGGCCTCCTGAAACTGATTTTGCAAAGTTTTTGGAGGTGTAACAAGAGGTAACATAATCAAAGTAGACAAAAATAAACATAAATATAATTTTTGGTTAAACAAGTATCTCTAAATTTTGTTTTCACAAATATATACGAATTCATAAATTTGACAGAATAGTACAAAAATAGAAAAAAGAGAATTGACCGATACCTAAAAAAGATGAAAGAAGCACAGGATGAAAAATCCAATACATGTGATATATTGATTGTATTTAACAACCGCTTTGCTGGATTCGGTCCTCCATCGATTAACGATTTTCTAGATCTCTTGAATCTTCCCGAATTAGATTGGAAGAGTGAATTAGATACTTATAAAGATAATTTCACATTCAACCTAAGGGTACTCATCAATCAAGTTTATCTGATTGTTCTAAATAGGACTATTTTTGACATATTTTAAGTTTATCTGAGCTACATTTAATTTCCGATGGACAAATGTCCATCCGATCATATATACAACTTATTGGTCTATCTATTAATAACCTAGAAGCTCTTTGAATCATTGTTCGTAATAATTACTAATTTAGAGACATATGGGATAAGTTGTTAATAATGTTGTTTATTGCCAAATATATAAAAAGTATATATTCAACGTCAAATGTTAATATTTGTGCGGATAGCAACGTTTAACGTTGAGAATATGTTTGAAAGACCGTTAGCGATGAACTTATCGTCATGGGAGGATGGTAAAAAGATTCTTAAAGATTTTGATGATTTGACTAACCTGATTCAAAATAAATTATATACGGATCAGATAAAACAAGAAATTCTAAAAATAATGGGACAGCATAAAGGATTGATGGCAAACCATTCAAGCAAATTTATTTCTCTTGTAGAGGTAAGAGAAAAGTTAGTAAAGAAGCTAAAGGGAGAGTATGTAGTTGTTCCCAGTGGTAGAGATAAGTGGGTAGGCTGGTTTGAGCTCAAAAAGGACACTATCAAGGAAGTGGCTATTGAAAATACTGCTAGAGTTATCAATGAGTTGAAAGCTGATGTATTGTGCGTAGTCGAAGCCGAGAATAGGATTTCACTAAAGCGCTTTAATGAAATGATGTTACCAAAATTAAACGGACAGCCGTTTGATCATATAATGCTTGTAGATGGTAATGATGACCGAGGTATAGATGTAGGCATAGCAACTAGAAAACCCTTTGTAATTAAATCAATGGTAAGCCATATCGATGATAATGATAACGATGGACAAATTTTTAGTAGAGATTGTGCAGAATATCATTTATCTACTGGATCAGGAAAGGACTTGGTAATTTTGATTAACCACTTTAAGAGCAAAGGCTTTGGCAATCAACAAGATAATAATAAGAAACGAAGACGACAAGCAAAGAGGGTCAAAGATATATACGATGAATTAGCCAAGGATTTTGACTGTGTAATAGTTGCGGGAGATCTAAATGATACTCCAGATAGTGCTCCCCTTAAACCTCTATTGGGGAATGGATCGAATTTGGTGGATGTGATGAATCACGACAAATTTGTCGGCGATGGTCGACCAGGAACCCATAGCAATGGAGCAAAAGGAGGAAAACTTGATTACATTTTGATGTCACCAGAAGTTGGAAAGAAGACAAAACTAGGCGGCATTGAGAGAAGAGGAGTTTGGGGAGGGAAAAACGGTGATCTTTTCGCTCACTTTCCAGAAATAAAATCTGCAAAGGATGCAGCTTCAGACCATGCGGCATTATGGATAGATGTAGATTTATAGATTCCAATCACTGTTTTTTAAAAATTAATTACTCTCACTTGATATTACAAACTCTTTTTCGATATTTTTCTATGAATAGTTACAAACACATGTAAAATAATTCCTTAACTTGAATAATCAAAAGTAGATCAAAAGAATACCTTAGGGAATCTCCCATCCTTTGATTTGAGGATCTGGTCTTCTTCATGGTTTTCTGACCAATAAAACACCTATTAGAGTGATCAGAAAATAATATGCTCAAAGTTAAAACTAGTAAAAGATATAGAATATAAAAAGAAATTCAACCTATTCTTTCATGATGGATGAATCAAATAGAATCGACAAAGTGTTTGACAAACACATCGAATACGAATTTGAAAACAAAGACTTGAAAGCAACTATGTCTACTATGACAAAAGATCCCTACGTCCATCACGTTCCTACCTTGACTGGTGGAACCGGTTATAGCGAAGTTAATTCATTCTACAAAAATCATTTTATCGGTAAGATGCCAAAGGATTTAAAAATAACTCCAATCTCAAGAATAGTAGGTCAGGATCAGGTAGTAGATGAAGTTAGAATTAGCTTTACTCATGACAGAGAGATTTACTATATGCTCCCCGGTGTTGCACCTACAGGAAAGTATGTTGAAATACCTCATGTCGTAATTATGAAATTTGCCAAAGGTAAAATAGCACATGAGCATATTTATTGGGATCAAGCTTCTGTTTTGGTTCAGTTAGGATTACTAGATAAGCAAACTCTTCCTATAACTGGAATACAGCAATCAAAACGAATAAAGGAACTTGCTAGCAGGGATTAAGATCGATGGTCTGTTGAATTGGCATTTCATTTTTGCTAAATGGTCTATTCCTTCTAAAAAAAATTGTATTTAAACTGACTATTTGGTTGAAAATCGGTCAATTGAGTTTGAGGTTTTAACCGGCTTTAACATATCATATTTACCCTGGGAACCAAGATGGGAGTTCTCTTTCTTTTATAACTCCTTTCATCTATATCTCTTAATATATACTACACAATC
>LLBY010032584.1_pt2 | contig 14473 bp, 12 predicted proteins | sample 1489401 | NCBI WGS metagenome assembly LLBY01 (sample SAMN04092656, study PRJNA295927) | soil metagenome | biome: Soil prokaryotic community; feature: Bulk soil; isolation source: soil from tomato rhizosphere | host: tomato cultivar Hawaii 7996 | place: South Korea | collected 2011-11-01 | reverse complement strand
CGTCGTCCCGTGCATCGTGAACAGGGCGTTGTAGGCACCGGCGGTGAGGAACTCGGCGTTGGCCTGCGCCAGCTGGATGCGGAGCAACAGGGCCTCGATACCGCCGATGATGAAGAAGGTGAAGGCGGCGTACCCGTACATGATCCCGATCCGCTTGTGATCGACGGTGGTGACCCAGGACCAGAGACCGGTCGTCGCAGATGGCCGTTTGAAGATGGTGGTCGGGCGCTCGGCGGTGGCGGTCATTCGTTGCTCTCCAACCATACGATCAAGGAGTCGATCTCCTGCTGGGTCAGCGCCAGGTTGGGCATGAAGCTCCCCGGCTTGGTGTTGGGGGGATCCGCCAGCCACTGTTGCAGCGCCTCCGGTCGTCCCTGACCCTCCTCGGGCAGGATCGCCCCCGCGAACACGTTGCGCGATGCGAAGTGGGTCAAGTCGGGGCCGTTGAACGCGTCGGCGGCGACGATGTTCGACGCGTTGTCATCGTCGAGGCGGATCGTGTGGCATTGGGTGCAGCCCTTGTTCAGGAACACTTGATAGCCGTCGTGCTCGGGGGTCCCCTCCTCGGGCAGGGTCGCCGGCTCCTGCTGGCCGAGGACCCATGCGTCGTAGTCCGTGGGGCTCAGTGCCTGGACCCGAGCCCGCATCAGGGAGTGGGAGAGCCCGCAGAACTCTGCGCAGTGGCCCCAGAACTCACCCGGTTCGTCGGCTTGGAGCCTGAGCTCGGTGGTCTGGCCGGGCACCAGGTAACGCTTGCCGTTGAGAGCGGGGATCCAGAAGTTGTGGATCACGTCGTCGGATGTCATCCGGGCGCACACCTCGCGACCGGCAGGGATGACCATCACGTTGGCGGTGTCGATCCCCTCGTCGGGGTAGTGGTATTCGAACCACCACTGGTGGCCGGTCACCTGGATCTCCATCGCATCGGGCCCGCACTCGGTGAGGTCGAAGACCGCGGCGGTGGTGGGGACCGCCACCCCGGCCAGGATCAACGCCGGGATCACGGTCCACAGGACCTCCAGCTTCGGGCTCCCGTGGAGCTGTCTCGCCTCCTTGGCCCCTTCCCGATCCCGGAACAGGAAGACCGCGACCAGGATCGCCCCCTGCACCAGGATGAAGATGGCAGTGGCGATCCAGAAGACCGGCCAGAAGAGGTTGTCGATCCGTTGGGCGAACGGCCCCTTCGGCTCGAACGTGGTGAGGGGCGCATCCTCGATCCCGATGAAGGAGCACGCCCCGAGGAGCAGCACCATGGAGACCATGGAGCCGATGCGCGCAATCCTTCTGCGGGTCCTGGTCATCGGGCCAGCATCATAAGGAGTCTCCAAACCACCGACCAACTTAGGCCCGGGAGGGCCGATCAGGACGCGACCGAGTCGATCGCGGCCTTCAGCTCCTCATCCGACGCCGCTCCCTCGAAGGCGCCGGCAACCGTTCCCGCGTCGTCGACGACGAACACCCAGGGCTCCGAGGGAAGACCCCACTCGGTCACCGCGGGAACGGTGACCAGGTCGTCGACCGACTCCACCTGCAGGTCGTCGTAGATCTCCACGTGGACGAAGTCGACGTCGGGGTACTGGGGGCGCAACGCCTTCACCTGGTCGAGCAGAGGGCCGCAGGTGTTGGAGGTGCAGAAAGCAGGAGTCGCGAAGACGATCACCGACGGGGACCCGCCGCCCACGGCATCCGCCACGCTCAGCCGGTACATGGCAGGGTCGGGATCGGGGTCGGACGAGATGAGGGCCAGGTCGGAGGTCTGTTCGGAGGTCTTGGTCTGGGACGGAGGCGCCGACTCGCCGGGTTGGATCAGGGGCGCATCGTCGAACGCCACGAACCCCACCGGCCCCGCGGTGGCGAAGCCCTCGGCGTCGATGGTGGCCTGATAGGTGGCGGCCTCGGGTATCTCGACGCGGGTCACGTAGAGACCCCTGACATCGGGGACGGTCCAGACGAAATCCATCGGGTAGGTCCCGAGCGGCGAGCCGTTCTCGTCGCGAAGGGTCAGGGTCGCCGCCCGGTCCTCGCTGGCGAGGAACTCGTCGGTCTCCGGATCGACCAGGGCGAGCATCACCCGCTGGTCGTCGCCCACCCCGATGCTCCCGTTGCTCGAGGCGACCACGGCGAACGGTGTCACCTCGTCCGACCCGCACCCGGCGAGCGCCAGGGCGATGGCGAGGAGCGCGATCCCCCGTCTCATCTCACCAGCACGTCCACCATCACCGCCCCGAACAGGGCGGACAGGTAGACGGTCGACGTGGTGAAGAGACGCATCGCCCCCTCCGGTGCCCGGAACACCCTCCAAGTGTCCCACAAGAACCAGGCTCCGAGGCCCAGGGCGGCGGCGAGATAGACCCAGCGCATCCCGGCGACCGGGACCAGCAGGAGGCTGATCCCAACCATGAGCCCGGTGTAGAGCAGCATCTTGCGTGTGGTGGCCTCGATCCCGGCCACCACGGGGAGCATGGGGACCCCTGCCCTCGCATAGTCGTCGCGATACCTGATGGCCAGGGCCCAGAAGTGGGGTGGGGTCCAATAGAAGACGATCAGGAACAGCACCCAGGCGGGGAGTCCGACGCCACCGGTGACCGCCGCCCAGCCGACCAGGGCCGGCGCCGCCCCTGCCGCCCCGCCTATGACGATGTTCTGGCTGCTGGTCCGCTTGAGACGCATGGTGTACACGAAGACATAGAAGAGGAGGGCGGCGGTGGAGATGACGGCAGCGAGGAGGTTGGCGAACACCCACAGCCAGAGGAAGCCGGCCACCCCGAGCGTGATCCCGAAGACCAGCGCGTTGCGGGGCGGTACTTCGTGGCGAGCCAAGGGGCGGGCCCTGGTCCGTCGCATCACCTGGTCGATGTCGCGATCGACGTAGTTGTTGAGGGCATTGGCGCCACCAGCCGAGAGACTGCCTCCCACCAGGGTTGCCACCACCAGCCAGGTCCCGGGCCAACGCCCGGCGGCGAGGACCATCGAGGGGACGGTGGTTATCAGGAGCAACTCGATGATCCTGGGCTTGGTGAGGGCGAAGTAGGCGCCCACCCTCCCCCTGGCACGCCCGCCGACCACGGGATCCGTGATCAGAGGCACCACCGCCTCGGGCATCTCACTCGACATCGGCCGGCTCCTCGGGCTGATCTGCCTCGGGCTCACGGGCCGCGGATCGCTTGGCCCTCCGCTCCGCCCAACGCAGAGCCAGGATGGCGAGCACGGCCGGGACCACGAAGACCCCGACCTCGTCGATGCCCCAATAGTGCGCCAGGATGAACATCAGCCGGAGAGGATCAAGAGCCCGAGAGTTGTCAGCGCCACCATAAGGAGAAGCATCGCGTATTGAGAGCGGACCGCGTTCGCCCCGAAGTCGGCGAGGGCGCGGTCGTGGGCCAGGATGACGCCGAGCACGTGCCCGGTGACGATCACCGCGACCTGGAGATACCAGATCGGCTCGCTGGCGGTGACGAAGAAGTCGATCTTCCGTTCCGCGGTGCCGAACAGGTCCCATCCGAGCCCGAACGGGTCGGATGAGGCCGAGATGAGCTGCTGGCCCTCGAAGATGATCAGGGTGAGATAGTGGGCGACGGCATAGGCGAGGGCGATGGGCACCAGTGTGTGGGCGAATCGGTTCGACACCCTCCATCCGGTCCAGCCCGCTCCGACCATCCTGGCGGCGATCCAGGATGCGAGCAGGTAGGCGGCCCCGATGACCAGGACCGACCCGACCAGGAGCGCGGTCTGCCCCCATATCTCGCCGGCGACGCCCTCGAAGGCATCCCTGAACCAACTCGTGGCCGAGGCGCCGTCGTAGGACACCGTCCCGATCGCGGTGACCACGACGGCGGCCGTCCCGCCTCTCCACTCGGGGAGCACGGTCAGGGCCCGTAGCCATCCGCGCCACACCAAGCGCCCATCGGGACGCCGGCCGAGGGGTGAGATCGCGGAGATGACCCGGTTGTACGGTGTGAATGCGTCGAACACGGCGAGACCGGTCTCACGTCCGGCATAGGCCATCACTCCCATCAGGAACAGGGTGTAGGCCAGGGCGGCGGCGCCCAGTATCAGCGGCGAGCCGGAGTCGGGGTGTACCAGTTCCAACCAGGTGAACGCCAGCAGCAGCCCGGCTCCGGGCCAGGCCCCCATCCTCTCCAGGACGGCGGGACGTTCGATCCGTCCCACCCGCAGTCGGCGAGCCAATGCTCGCCACGGGTTGATGTCGGTGTACCAGTCGCCCACCAGCGAACCTGCGAACGGCACGACCAGCCAGAAGACCACCCACACCAGGACCGGGGCGATGGTGGGCCGCGCCGGGTCCTGCTCCAGGTCGAAGAGGCTCGGTAGGAGTTGACCGATCACCAATAGGAGCCCGATGACGCCGAGACCGGGGAGGAGCCACCCCCGGGGGATGGCCAGCCGCGCCGGCTCGGAGCGGGGGCCCTCCTGGAGCCTGGGCTCGGGCCACAGCACGGCAAGGGCGACGAAGCTCACCACCAGGACCACTCCGGCGCCGATCACGAAGTACGAGACCGGCACCGGGAGATCGAGACGGCCCCCGATGCCGTGCCCCAGGGCGACCGCGGGGAAGATCGTGACGACACCCGCGACGACGAGAGAGATGACGCCGAGGCGTCTGATCAATTAGCCACCTCGAGCTCGAAGAGGAGCGTGTGAGTCGACTCGAGCTCGACCTCGAAGATGCCGGGGACGTCGGCAGTGAAGGAGATCTCGACCGGGCTGCCCGGCTTGACGAGGAAGGACTCGTCGTACCCGTGCACGTGGACCTCGTCCTCGGTGTCGGACAGCACCCAGACGGACACCTCCTCACCGACCGGGACACTGATCACCCCGGGTCCCACCACCTGCCCGCCTTCGAAGTAGACGTCGATCTCCTGGCCGGTGGTCGTCGTCGCAGCCGAAGTCGACGTCGTGGCCTCGTCGCCCGTCGTGGTGGTCGCAACTGCGGTGGTCGAAGTGGTCACCGAGGTCGCGGGTGCCGCGCTGGTGGTGCTCCCCGCTCCGCCGCCACCACCACACGCCGCGAGGAGGGCGATGAGGATCAGGGAGATGCCGATTCGAGAGCGCATCGGGCAACGGTAGATCCGGGAGGCGGCAACGCCAGATTCCCGGACCGGCCGCCCGTAGGCTGGTCGGCGATGAGATGGGTGCGGCGCATCCTGGTAGCACTCCTGCTTCTCGTCGTGTTCCTGGGCATCTTCGGGTTCGTCCTCGCCCGGAGGTCGTTCCCGGTCGAGGATGGAGATCTGGCCGTCCCCGGTCTCGAGGCGCGGGTGGAGATCATCCGTGACCGCGACGGGGTGCCCCATGTCTACGCCGAGACGGAGCACGACCTGTTCTTCGCCCAGGGCTACGTCCATGCCCAGGACCGCTTCTGGCAGATGGACGTCTGGCGTCACATCGGGGCGGGGAGGCTGTCCGAGATGTTCGGTGGGGGCCAGGTCGAAACCGACATGTTCCTCAGGTCCCTGGGGTTCACCGGTCTCGCCGAGCAGGAGCTGACCATGTTGTCCCCGGGCTCGCTGGCAGTGCTGGAGGCCTATGCCGAGGGTGTGAACGCATACCTCGAGGGGAAGTCGCCGACACAGGTCAGCTTCGAGTACGGCATCCTGCCGCTGCAGACCGCCGGATATCGCATCGAGCCGTGGACCTCGGTGCACACCCTGACCTGGGGGAAGGTCATGTCGTGGGACCTGAGCTGGAATCTGCTTCAGGAGATCGACCGCGCCAACCTCAGCGCCGTGCTGCCGGTGGAGCGAGTGGAGCAGCTGTATCCGGCCTATCCCGAGGGCAACCCGGTGGTGGTCCCAGCCGGTGCCACCGCCGCACGGGCCGCGCCTGAGCCCATTCCCGCCGGGGCACTGACTGCTCTCGCCGAGGCGGCGGCCGGGGCGAAGGCAGCGTGGTCGGCGACCGGGGGCGGGTTTGCCGGCATCGGGTCCAACAACTGGGTGGTAGGGGGAGCCCATACCGCCTCGGGCATGCCCATCCTCGGCAACGACCCGCACCTCGCGATCCAGATGCCCTCGATCTGGTACCAGAACGGGCTGCATTGTGTGGAGCCCACGACGGAATGCCCTCATCAGCTGGTCGGGTTCTCGTTCGCCGGGACCCCGGGGGTGATCATCGGGCACAACCAGCACATCGCCTGGGGTGTCACCAACGAGGCGGTGGACACCCAGGATCTCTACATAGAGAGGCTCAACCCCGAGGATCCGACCCAGTACGAGTTCGAGGGGGAGTGGGTCCCCATGGACCGACGCACCGAGACCATCGTGGTCGCCGGCGGCGAGGACGTGACCTATGACGTGCTCGGGACCCGGCACGGGCCGGTGATATCGGACACCTACTTCGAGGCGCCCCCGTTTCAGGGCTCCAGTCTCCAGCTCCCGGACAGCTACGCAGTCTCCCTCGCCTGGCAGACCCTCCGGCCCTCCCACCTGGTCGATGCGATCCTCGGGCTGAATCGGGCGACCGACTACCAGGAGTTCCGAGCCGCCCTCGCCGACTGGGACATCGCAGGCCAGAACGTCGTGTATGCCGACACCGAGGGGAACATCGCCTACCAGTCGACGAGCAAAGTCCCGATCCGACCCGGCTCCGACGGCCGCTGGCCGGTACCGGGATGGGACGGTGAGCACGAGTGGGCGGGGACGATCCCCTACGAGGAGATGCCGAGGCTGTTCAACCCCCAGCGGGGCTTCATCGCCACCGCCAACCAGCCGGTGCTGAGCCCGCCGAGCGACCCGTATCTGACGGGCGACTTCGACCTCGGCTACCGCGCGGCTCGGATCGAGGAGATGCTGGAGGAGGCGAGCGGCAGCTACACCGTCGAGACCGCCCGGGAGATGCAGATGGACGGCTTCGACGGGGGCGCTCCCAACCTCGTCCCCCGGCTGCTCGCCATCGAAGGCGACTCCGATGTCGTGGCCGACCTCCAGAGTGTGCTCGAGCCGTGGTCGGTCGGGGAGGACGCGTTCCAGACGGCACCGGGCTCTCCGGGCGCCGCCGCCTATCAGGCGATATGGGTCCATCTCCTGCGTCTGACGTTTCACGACGAGCTGCCCGAGGACTCCTGGCCGGAGGGTGGCAGCAGGTGGTTCGAGGTGGTGGCCTCGTTGTTGGAGGCACCTGACGACCCGTGGTGGGACGACGTCACCACCGACACCACCGAGGACCGCGACCAGATCCTCGCGATGGCGATGACCGACGCCCATGCCGAGCTGGTGGACAGACTCGGCGACGACCCGACACGCTGGCGCTGGAGCGATCTCCACACCGCATCCTTCGAGAACCAGACATTGGGGCAGTCGGGCATCGCTCCCGTCGAGTGGCTCTTCAACCGGGGCGCCCCGCGGGAGCTGGGTGGCGGGGCCGACATCGTCAATGCGGTCGGCTTCTACCCACCGGATGGATATGTCGTGGACTGGATACCCTCGATGCGGATGGTGATCGACCTCGGCGACCTGTCGGCTTCGACGATGATCAACAGCACGGGACAGTCAGGGCACGCCTTCCACCGTCACTACGACGACATGCTCCAGCAGTGGGCGAGAGGTGAGCAGATCCCGATGCGGTGGACTCGAGAGCAGGTGACATCGGACGCCGCAGCCGTCCTCAACCTCGAGCCTGCAGCCTGACCGGCGTCTAGCCGGTCTTCACCGCCTCCACCAGGGTGTCGTAGAAGGCAACCGCCCCGCCCCAATCGCTCGCCGTGTCGTTGGTGAGGACGTTGGCGTTGGCCTCCTCACCCCACCACCCCCACGGGATGGCAGCCAGACCGGGGCGAAGCCGATCGCTGAGCCGAGCCGGCAGCTCGAGTGCGCCGCGGTCGTTGTGGACGCGAACCCGGTCTCCCTCCTCGATCCCCCTGGCCGCGGCGTCGGCCGGGTCGATCTCGAAGTACGGGCCGCTCTCACGGTCGGCATGGTGCTTGGAGTAGCTGCTGTTGAGGAACCGGGTGTGGGTCTTGGGTGTCAACAGGACCAGCGGGAACCGCCGGCTCGCCTCCGATCCCGGCCCTTCCCGTGCCGGCACGTGCGACGGCAGCGGGTCTCGGCCGGTTCCCGCGAGGGCCTCCGAGTAGAGGTGGGCCTTGCCGTCGTCGGTGGCAAAGCCGCCCTCGGCATAGGGGAGGAACTCCTCGGGCAGATCGAGACGGACGAACCCGGACCGCTTCAGCTCCTCGATGTCGATGCCGGGGAGGGACCGCACCAGCAGACTTCCGTCGTCGAGATCGAACACCGGATCCTCGATCCCCATCGCCCTCGCCAACCGTCGCCACAGCTCGGTGTTGGGCACCGCCTCGCCGAGCGGAGCGATCGCCGGATGATTCCATCCCAGATAGAGGTGCCCCCAGGCGGGGACCATGTCGAGCTGCTCGATCTGGGTGGTTGCCGGGAAGACGACGTCGGCATATCGAGCGGTGTCGGTGACGAATTGCTCACTGACCACGGTGAACAGGTCGTCACGGGCCAGGCCGCGCCGGATGGCGGCGGCATTGGGGACCGACACCACCGGGTTGCCGTTCCAGACGAAGAGGGCATGAACCCCGATCTCGGGAGAGGTGAGGGTCTCGCCGAGCCGGTTCATGCTCAGTGCCCTCCGACCGTCATCGTCCGCCTCGGCCAGCGTCATGTCGATCGCCGCCTCGGACAGGGTCCCCACCGACCTGGACAGGCCACCGCCGCGATGCCGCCAGGCGCCGGTGAGCACCGGGAGACAGGCGAGGGTGCGGAAGAACATGGCGCCGTTCTCGTGGTGCTCGGCTCCGATCAGGGTCCTGATGAACGAGCGGGAGGTCGAGCCGTAGAGGGTGGCCAGGGTCTCGATCTCCGCCGGGTCTAGGCCACAGACCTCGGCGGCCCGCTCCGGGGACCACTCCGCAGCCCGGGCGGCAAGCTGCTCGTAGCCGACACTGTGCTCCGCCACGTATTCGTGGTCGATCAGGTCGTTTCTGATCAGGACGTGCATCAGGCCCAGCATCAGCGCCACGTCGGTGCCGGGGAGGGGTTGGATGAACCAATCGGCCGAGCCGGCGGTGATGGTCCGAATCGGGTCGATGACCACCACCCTGGCTCCCCGGGCCCGGGCCTGCTCGACGAACGGCCAGAGGTGCCGATTGGTGAGCCTGGTGTTGGTGCCCCACAGGATCACCAGCTCGGCGAACCGGACGTCCATCGGGTCGGCGCTCCGGCCGTCCCCATAAGTGGCAGCCAGACCTGCCCGAGCCGTTGCCCCGCACAGAGAATCGGTCTGCCGTGAGGCACCGAGGTGGGCAAAGAAGTGATTGTCGAGGAAGCTCATCTGGAGCAAGCCCTGGGTGCCGGCGTCGGACCAGGGAAGGATCGCCTCCCCTCCGTGCTCGGCGATCACCTCCCGCAGACGCGTCGCCACCAGGTCGAGGGCCTCGTCCCAGGACGTTTGCCGGAACTCCCCGGCCCCCTTGACCCCGGTGCGGATCAGTGGGTGCAGCACGCGCTCGGGGTGGTAGACCCGCTCCAGGAACCGGTTGACCTTGGGGCAGAGCTCCCCACGGGAGTACGGGTGGTCCGGGTTGCCCCGCATCTTGACCGCCCTCCCGTCCTCCACTGTCACCACCCACCCACAGGAATCGGGGCAGTCGTGATGACAGGTGCCGAGCACCAGTTCGGTCGTCATCCACTCACTCTAAAGGCGGGGTAGCCCGCTCCGGGAGGGACAGCTCCCTCTGGGACACCGGGATCACCATCCGCGGGAGCGTCCGGTGCCAGGGAGGCGGGCCTCCTCACGATACGGGAACACCTCGATCAGCTCACCGGAGCGGATCCGTCGTTGGATCTCCCTCCAGGGCGGCACGTGGAACAGGTCCTCGTGCCGGTCCATGAAGACCTCGCTGAGCTCGGGGGAGAGCCCGAGGAAGCGTCGATGCTCTTCGGGGAAGACATCGTTGTCCCCTACCGGGAACCAGGGGTCGACACCCATGGCCGAGTCTTCGTCATCGGCGGCGGGCAGATCGCGGAAGTTGATGTCGGTGAGCGCGCTCAGCTCGTCGTAGTCGTAGAAGACGACACGCCCGTGTCGGGTCACCCCGAAGTTCTTGGGGAGCAGGTCCCCGGGGAAGATGTTGGTCGAGGCCAGGTCCTTGATCGACTGCCCGAAGTCGACCACCGCCTCCTCGGCGAAGGGGCGTGCCGCCTCCCTGACGTAGATGTCGAGGGGCACGACACGTCGCTCGACGTAGACGTGGCTCATCACCACGGAGTCCCCCTCGAGACGGACCGTGCCCGCCGCCTCGCGCAGAAGCTCGTCGAGCAGGTCGTCGGCAAAGCGGGAACGGTCGAACTCGAGATGCTGGAAGTCCTGGACATCCATCAACCGGCCCGCCCGGTCGTGCTGGAAGACCAGTCGGTACTTGTCCATGACCATGCGACGCGTGGTCCGCTTCGGTGGCGGGAAGCCGTCCCGGATCACCTTGAACACGTCGTCGTAGCCGGGCATGGTGAAGACGACCATCACCAGCCCCTTGGTCCCGGGAGCGAACTCGAACCTCTCCTCGGTGGAGCGGAGGTGGCGCAACAGGTCACGGTAGAGCTCGGTCTTTCCGTGCTTGTTGTGCCCGATGGCGATGTAGAGCTCGGCGACCCGCTTCCGCGGCATCAACCGCCGCAGGAAGCGGACCAGGTCGTAGGGCCGAGGGACGTCGACATGGAAGTACGACCTGGTGAAGCTGAACACGATCGAAGTCTCGTTCTCGGTCAACAGCACGGCGTCCACGAAGATCCCTTCGTCGCCATTACTCAGTGCGACGACCAGGGGGATGTGGTGCGAGCCCGCATAGAGCAGGCCGACGATGTACGCCGACTGCCCCCGATAGAACACCGAGCGCACCAGTTCCGCCTTCCCCACCGCCGCCAGTGCCCCGGGTTGGTTGAGACGTCGGTCGATGCGATCCGCCACCGCTTCGACATCTGCCTCGAGACGGGCGTAGGGCACCGCGTGGGCGAATCGCTCGAGGATCCGCCGGACCAGGTCGACCGTGCTCGGCTGACGACCGAGCGTGATGAACACCGGCTCCTGTGACGGGATGGGCGGGGTGTCGAAGTCGGAGTCGACGAACTCGACGTGCTCGGCGACACCGACCGTCCGGAACACCTTCCTGGTCACGGAGTTGTAGAAGGTCTCCGCCAACTCCCAGTCCTGACGATCGGAGATCAGACCCGAATACACCGCCTTGATCGCCACCCAGACCAGAGGATCGTCGGTGCGGCGACCCAGCAGCTGTTCGATGGAGCCCACCACACGCTCCACCACCACCGTGTAGAGCCGAAGCCGTTCCGCCGCATCGCTCTGCATCCCCCGCCAGTCCCTCTCCTCGAAACGACGGCGGGCCCGTCGATTGATCGCCCGGAACCGGGTGGAGTACTCGTCGAATCCGTCCAGGATCCGCCGGGCGCCGAGATTCGACAGCCGGCTGTCGGTCATGGCGGTGGTGATCGCAGCCACTCGGACTGTCCTCAGCCGATGAATCCGGTGATGGCATCCACCACCCTCTCGGGGTGGGTCCAGGGAGCCTCGTGCCGGACCCCGATCAGCTCCACCACCGTGGGCGCCGCCAGCGCCCCCGCCAGGTGGTACTGCCAAGCCGGGGGAACCAGTTGATCCCGGGTCGGGATGACGACCAGGGTCTCGGCCTCGATGCGTCCCACCCACTCCCGGGAGTCGAAGCGAAGCAGCGCCAACGTTGCCTGGGCGCCGGCGTCGACGTCCCGACGATGGGTCTCCTCCCAGAGCCACCTGGCATGGCGCTCCTCGACCGCTCCGGTGAGACGGAGATACGCCGCCCTCACCTCCGGGGTCCCGAGACCGGTCAGCCGTTCCCAGCCCCGGGCCAGGATCGCACCGAGGACACGCAGCGTCCTCATCGGCTCCGGATGATGGGTGAACGTGGCGATCAGGGCCAGTCTGTCGACCCGCCCCGGGTGACGGTGCGCCAGGGCCTGGGCGATCGTCCCCCCCATCGAGTACCCCACCACCGACACCTGGCCCACGGCGAGCTCGTCGAGGACCCCGGCCATGTCGTCGGCGAGGTCGTCCACCTCGAACCGGTCCCGGGCAAGAGGGGCGAGACCGTGACTCCGATGATCGACCATGATGACCCTGAACTTCTCCGCCAGAGCCGGGCCGATCCGATACCACTCCGCGATCGAGGAACCGGCCAGGCCATGGATGAGCAGCACGGGGGGCGCTCCCTCGGGCCCGGACTCCCGGACCAGGAACTCCTGGTCGCCGACGAAGACCGTGCGACCGGGGGTGCGCAGGGGGTGCTCCTGTGGAGGTCGGAATCGTGGGCTGATCACCGGGGCGAACGCCCGCCACAGCGCGAGCCAGGGCAGCCAGCGGCGGATCGCCCTCATCGCTCTCCTCCGGTCATGGTGAAGACCAGGTCGGTTACAGGGCTGCCCCCCACCAGATGCTCGTCGATGACCCGGTCCAGGTCCTCGAGCGTGAGGTTGGCGTACCAGGTCCCCTCGGGATATACGACACAGATCGCACCCTGCTCGCAGATGCGAAGACAGTCCACCTTGCTTCGCAGGACGGAGCCCGTCCCGACCGCCACCGGCGTCGCCTCACGATCCGGGTCGCCATACCAGCTGGGAGGGGCCGAGGTGACACCGAGCTGCTTGAGCCGGGACTTGAGATGGGACCACAGCTCGTTGGTCACCTCACGCGGGGCGCACCTCGGCGTCGTCTGGTCGGCGCAGAGGAAGATGTGCCGTTCGACCCTGGGGATCGACTCGGCCTCGGCTATCGCGGAGAGCCGCTCTTCGGGCGTCACCGCCGGGCACCTGTCACCTGCGCAAGATAGCCCTGGGCCCGCAACTGACTGAGGGCCGCCGGTCCCTGATAGGCGCCGGCCCTGGTTTAGCCTTCCCCGTTCCATGACCCACGAGCCGACGTTCCTGACCCCTGCCGCGTTCGAGAAGGCGCGCGCCGAGTTGGACCACCTCAAGACCGAAGGCCGCAAGGAGATCGAGGAGCGGATCGCCGAAGCGCGCTCACACGGGGATCTCAGGGAGAACGCCGACTACGACGCGGCCAAGAACGACCAGGGGCTCATGGAGGCCCGGATCCGCAAGCTGGAGCACCTGCTCAACACCGCGGAGGTGAAGGAAGTCGCCGACACCGGAAGAGTCGAGACCGGGTGCGTGGTCACGGTCGTCGACAGCGACGGGGACGAGCTCGACTACTTCGTGGCGCCACAAGAGAACAAGATCCCGGGTCTGCTCCTGGCCTCGCCCACCAGCCCCTTGGGCCAGGCCCTGCTCGGCGCCTCGATCGGCGATCAGGTGTCCTACGAAGCACCTGCCGGGACCTTCGTCGTCACCGTGAAAGCGGTGCGACCCTACGAGGGCTGAGCACCGCCCCCCTGACGCCTCGGGGGAAGGCACCCCGTTAGCCTGACCCGGTTCGCCGTTCGAGGGCTACCGGTGAGACTCCGACTCAGACGACCGCGCCAGCTTGCCAGGGACTTGATCGCTGCGGCGCGCCGCGATCACGAAGAGGTGGCGGACTACCTCGAGCTCCACGGCGAGGAATGGGAGGCGCTCGCCGAGGCTGCCCCCGGCGCCGCAGCCGATGTCCTCGAGCAACTGAGCGAAGAGGACGCCGCCGGCCTCCTCGCCGAGTTGGATCCCGGGGACGTCGCCGACATCTTGGAGCAGATCTCCCCCGAGCTCGCCGCCGAGCTGGTCGAGGAGGTGCCGATCCAGGAGCTCTCCGCGGCGATCGCGGAGATGACCGGGGAGGCTGCCGCCGACCTCCTCAACGAGCTCGACGACGAGGTCAGCGAGAACGTGCTCGCCCTGCTCGAGGACACCGCAGAAGAGGAGATCCGCCGACTTCTCGAGTACCCCCACGACACGGCGGGCGGTCTCATGACCACGGAGATCGCCGCACTGCCGCTGGGCTTGACCGCAGGTGAGGCGATCGAGAGGGTCCGTCAGCTCCACGAGGAGTACGAGGACCTGTCCTACGTCTACGTGGTCGACGACGAGAGCCGGCTGCGAGGCGTCATCTACTTCCGGAATCTGGTCTTCGCCCGCCCCGGGGCGAGCCTGGAAGAGGTGATGGTCCCCGACCCGGTCTCGGTGGGTGCCCTCGTCGACCGGGAGGAGGTGGCCGACCTCGTCCAGCGCTACCGGCTCTTCGGGATCCCGGTGGTCGACGAACAGGGGCACCTCCTGGGGATGGTCACCACGGACGCGGTGATCGAGGCGGTCCAGGACGAGGCGACCGAGGACTTCGCGGCTTCGGTCGGCGCCGGTGTCGGCGAGACGGTCTACACCGACGTCACCAAGTCGTTCCGCTCCCGCGCACCCTGGCTGGTGCTCAACCTGCTCCTCGCCCTGGTCGTCGCCATCGTCATCGAGAGCCAGACCGGGATCATCTCCGCGGAGCCGGTGCTGGCGGCGCTGATGCCGATCGT
>LLBY010023823.1_pt3 | contig 14495 bp, 15 predicted proteins | sample 1489401 | NCBI WGS metagenome assembly LLBY01 (sample SAMN04092656, study PRJNA295927) | soil metagenome | biome: Soil prokaryotic community; feature: Bulk soil; isolation source: soil from tomato rhizosphere | host: tomato cultivar Hawaii 7996 | place: South Korea | collected 2011-11-01 | reverse complement strand
AGTCGGTGCCCATCAGGACGTGGTCGGCGCCGAACTCCCGGGTCAGGTACTCGACATCGGCGGGGGAGAAGACCGTGGTGTCGAAGTACAGCTTGTGCAGGTACTCGCTCGGAGGCCGGGTGATGTGACGCCGTGTCTCGGGCCGCACGCCGAACGCATGGTCGGTCCGGGAGAAGTAGAAGGGCAGGTAGCCGCCGCCGTGGACGACCAGCATTCTCAGCTCCGGAAAGCGCTCCCACACCCCGCCCAGGATCATGCGAGACACGGCCACCGTCGAGGCCAGCGGCATGCACACCACGTTGATCAGGTAGTAGTCGTCCATCCGCCTCGGCTCGGTCCAACCGTGGGGATGCAGCACCACCAGCATTTCCAGCTCCTCGGCTTGGGCCCAGATCGGATCGAAGCGCCGATCGTCGAGGTCGCCACCTCTCACGTCGGAGTTGATCTCGAAGCCGTTGAACCCGAGGTCGGCATGGACCCGCCTCATCTCCGACACCGCGGCTCGAGGGTGATCCATCGGGAGGTTGGCGATGCCGACGAAGCGATCCGGTGCCTCCTGGGTCATTGCCCAGATCGCGTCGTTCTGCATCGAGTTGACCCGGGGACCGGTCTCCTGGTCGAGCCAGTGGAAGTACTGGGGAGGGGCGATGGCCAGGACCTGGACATCGATCCCCTGGAGATCCATGTCGGCGAGTCGGGCCCCGGTGTCGACGAACTGCGCGGTCTGGGTGGCCCGGAGCTCGCGGTTGTACCTGGTGCTCTCCTCGGGCTGGACCTGCATTCGGGGGTCGTACTCCGGTCGGAAGAGCGGGGCCGCGACCTCGGCTGCGGCCGGCACCTCGACATGGGTGTGGATGTCGATGGTGGGATAGGGGGGTTTGGGGGCGGACGAGGGTGTCCACTTCGGCCCCAGCTCGGGCCACCACTCGGTGGCGGTGGGGCGGGTGAGGTCGGCGGTGTCGGGTGGGTTCACCCCCGGCAATATATTGTGCAAATCGCCGTCGCCACCTCACGCCTCGTTCACCCGCTCGGGGTGGCCACCTCCTCGAAGGAGCGTCTCGCCATGGCGATCAGCGCCGGCGCTCTGGGCACTCTCGGGTTCTCGGTGACGGCCCCACTCCTCCCTGACCTGGCCCGTGAGCTGGGAGTGAGCCGGGGATCGATCGGTGTGATCCAGGCCGCGGTGTCGCTCCCCGGGGTGCTGCTCTCGATCCTCATCGGTTACCTCGCCGACCGGTTCGGGCGCAGGAAGGTGGTGTTGGTGTCTCTTCTCGTCTTCACCACCTTTGGTGTGGCCGGCTTCTTCGCTCGCTCGTTCTGGGGTCTGGCTGCCGCCCGCTTCTTGCAGGGGGCGGGGACTTCGGGGATCCTCGGTCTCGGGATCGTCCTGGTCGGCGACTTGTTCGACGGGCCGGCCCGCACCCGGGCCATGGGCTTCAATCTCACCGGGACCACCCTGGCCAACATGATGGGTCCGATCATCTCCGGCATGGTCGGGCAAGGAGGGGTCTTCCGCCCATTCCTGCTCTTCGCCCTCGGCTACCCCCTGGCGCTATGGATCACCCGGATGCCCGTGGACCCGCCCCGCGCCGTGGAGTCACCGCTGGACCATGCCGGCGAGGCCCTCGACTCCCTGCGCAGGGGTCGGCATCTCGCGGACTACATCGGGATCCTGCTCGCCACGGTCGCGGTGACCGTCGTCATGCACGGGCTCGGCTTCACCACTGTGCCGCTGTTCCTCGACGGTGAGTTCGGGATCGCGGCGGCCGGTCGCGGGCTGGTCATCGCCGCGTTTCAGATCGGGGTGGTGATCGCCGCGATCCAGATCGGGCGTCTCCGCGCCCGTCACACCGGGTCGCGGCTAGTGGGGGTGGCCTTCGGCCTCATGTCCCTGGGGATGGGCGTGATCGCCGCCGCCCCACTGTGGTGGGTGGTGGCTCTGGGGCTCGGTCTCGCCGGGATCGGCTTCGGGCTGTTCGTCCCCCAGGCCCAGACCAAGGCCGCCACCCTGGGCGGCCCCCTCTATCGGGGTCTCACCGTGCTCACTTGGGTCACTTTCGTCCGAATCGCCCAGTTCATCGGGCCACCCGGGGGCTCGTGGTCGGCGGAGGCATTCGGGGCGAGGGTGGCGTTCGCGATCGCGGCGGGTGTCATGCTGGCCGGTGTCATCCTGTGGCGACCGATACGGAGCTGGGCGAACCGGGGTGCTGGCGCGGGCTGAGGCCACCGATACAGGATGCATCTTGCACGATGTACCATCACCCCTCATGCGTTTGGCAAACTTCGAAATCGACGGCGAGCGGCGTCTCGGGGTGATCGAGGACGGGACCGTCGTCGACCTGTCGGCCTCGGGTCTGGCCCAGGACACGGTGGAGGCGATCGCCGAATGGGACCGGGCCAAGGTCGACCACGCCGTGGGTCAGGGTCACAGGCTCCCCGTCGAGCAGGTCCGTCTCCTCGCTCCTTTGAAGCCCCGAAAGAACGTGTTCGCGGTGGGACGGAACTACCGCGACCATGCCAAGGAGTTCTCCGACTCCGGCTTCGACGCCTCGGAGAAGCAGATGATCCCCGACCACCCGGTGATATTCACCAAGGCCCCGACCTCGGTCATCGGCCCCGGGGACCCGATCATCCTCGCCAACGACCCCACCGGCACCACCGACTACGAGGGGGAGATGGCGGTGGTGATCGGGAAGACGGGCCGCAACCTGACCCGGGAGACGGCGCTCGATCATGTGTTCGGTTGGACGATCGTCAACGACGTGACCGCCCGCGACCTCCAGAAGAAGCACGTCCAGTGGTTCGTCGGGAAGAGCCCGGACACGTTCTGCCCGATGGGACCCTGGATCACCACCATCGACGAGTTGCCTGACATCAGGTCCTCGTGGATGAGGACCAAGGTCAACGGGGAGTTGCGTCAGGAAGCGCCGATCAGTGCCCTGATCTTCGATGTCGAGTCTCTGATCGTGACCCTGTCGGAGGTGATGACCTTGGAGCCGGGGGATGTGATCGCCACCGGCACCGGTCTCGGGGTCGGCATCGGTTTCGACCCGCCGCGGTACCTGGCGCCGGGGGATGTGGTCGAGATTTCCATCGACGGGATCGGCACGCTGCGCAATCCTGTGGTCTAGAGAGAGGTACGTGAACGAGATGACTTTGACCGACCCCGCCGGCGCCGGCCCGACACTGCGCCAATCGGCCAGGCCGCGCACCGCGACCGACTACGTGTCGGACTCGTTGCGCAGGTCGATCCTCAACGGGGATCTCGTCGGCGGGACCAGGCTGAGTCTTGCCGAGGTGGCGGCGACCTTCGACGTCAGCACCACACCGGTGCGTGAGGCCCTACGCGAGCTCTCCTTCGAGGGCCTGGTCAGGATCGACAGCTATCGGGGCGGGGTGGTGAGCGCGGTCAGCCGCGAGGACGTGGAGGAGATCGTGGTGATCCGGCAGTTGCTGGAGCCGACCGCGGCACGGGAGGCGGTGGCCCGGATGACACCCCAGATCCTGAGCCAGGCCGAGGACATCCTGGAGCAGATGGCCGCCTCGGACAGCTGGGATGTCTGGACCCAGGGCAACATGTCCTTCCACCAGAAGATCTACGAGGCAGCGTCGTCCCAGCGTCTGGTCTCGGTGATCAACGGGCTGCAGAAGACACAGGTCGTCTTCGTCAGCTCCACCCTTCGCAAGTCCCCGATCCTCAAGGAGAGCGCAACCAGAGATCACAACCAGATGCTGGACGCGATCCGGGACGGGGATGCGGAGCGATTGGTGGAGATCACACTCCGCCATCTCACCATCCCGGTCCGTGACTGACCCGGTGGCGATCCCCGACTGCCTGCCCCCGGTGCGAGAGACCCGTCGCCCGGGGCTCGAGGTCCCGCCCGGCTCGGTGGACTGTCACACACATGTCTTCGTCGACGGCTATCCACTGATCCCGGCTCGCGGTTACAACCCCCCTCAGTCGACCCTCGAGGACATGCTGGCCATGCACCAGATGCTGGGCATCGATCGGGTGGTCTTCACCCAGCCTTCGGTGTACGGCACCGACAACTCGGCGATCCTGGACGCGGCCGCTCAGATCCCTGACCGTGCGCGCGCGGTGGTGGCCGTCGGCGCCGCGGTCACCGACGAAGAGCTCTCGGTGCTGCACGATCGGGGCGCCCGCGGCGTGCGGCTCAACCTCGACAATGCCGGTGGGATGCCTCTCGAGCTCGACGAGGTCCCCGGTCTGGCCAAGAGAGTCTCCGCACTGGGCTGGCACCTCGAGTTCCTGTTCGCCGGGCACGACCTCCCCGGGCTGCTTCCGCTCCTGCGCTCGCTGGACGCTCCGGTCTCGATCGGGCACTTCGGCTACATGCCGGCGAGCGAAGGTGTCGCCTACCCGCCGTTCCAGGACCTCCTCGATCTGGTGCGTGAGGGCAACACCTGGGTCAAGCTCTCAGCTCCCAATCGTCTCGGGGTCGGTGACCTCCCGCCCTGGCCGGAAGTGGTGCCGATGGCGCATGCGCTCATCGAGGCCAACCTGGACCGGATGCTGTGGGCGACCGACTGGCCACACCCGAACAAGTTCGTGACACAGCCCAACGACGCCGACCTGCTCGAGCAACTCGGGCTCTGGGCCCCCGATGAGGACATGAGGCGGCGAATCCTGGTCGACAACCCGTCCGTTCTCTACGACTTCTGATGTCAGAGTCTTCTCCGACGGCGACGATCGCCTTCATCGGGCTCGGGTTGATGGGGTCCCGGATGTCGAGTCATCTACTCGCCGCCGGACATCGACTCCAGGGCTACGACCCGGACCCGGTTCGGGTCGCCCAATTCGAGGACCGGGGTGGCGTGGCTGCCGGCTCCCCCGCTGCGGCGGTGCAGGATGCGTGGGCCGCGATCCTCTCGCTGCCCAACTCGGATGTGGCCCGGGAGGTGTGTCTCGGGGAAGGGGGCATCTCCGATTCGGGGGTGACGCCACTGTTCGTCTACGACACGACGACGGGCCGACCCGAGGATGCCATGGAGTTCGGGCAAAGGCTGTCGGAGGTCGGGATCACCTACTCGGACACCACGGTCAGCGGCAACAGCGAGGTGGCCGAGCGGGGGGAGCTGGTGGTGATGATGGGTGGCGCCGAGGAGGCGTATCTGACGGGCCGGCCCATCTTCGAGGCCATCGGACGGTCCCATCATCACGTGGGGACGACGGGGAGCGGGGCACGGATGAAGCTGATCGTCAACCAGGCGCTGACCGTGCACCGTCTGGCTCTTGCCGAGTCCTTGGTCGTGGCCGAGCTGGCCGGCATGGAGCTCGCCACCACTCTCGAGGTCCTCAAGGACTCGCTGGCCTACTCCAAGGCGATGGACGTCTGGGGTGACCGGATGGTGGCCGGCGATCACGAGCAACCATTCGCCAGGGTCCGGCAGAGTCACAAGGACGCACGTCTCATCGTGGAGCATGGCGAGGCTCTCGGAGCGAGCGTCGATCTGGCCCGGGTGGCGAGGGCCGTCCTGGCCGAGGCCGAGGAGACCGGTCTCGCCGACATGGACAACTCCTCGGTGATAGAAGTGGTGCGACGTCGGGCCGGGATCGGGAGAGTCGGATGACCGGGCGCAGCGGGGCGGAGACGGCCCGCGACGAGGGGACCCGTCCCGCCGACTGGGTGGCCGCCTGGGGGCCGACCACCGCGGCCAGGCCTGCGCGCAAGGTGATCGACGTCCACGCCCATCTCATGGTGCCGGAGTCGGCGGAGATGACCAGGCCCCACCTCAAGCCCGAGGACGAGCCGCGCAGCTTCTACTCGTCAAGTGAGACCAAAGAGCTCAACAACGAGTTCTACCGGCTGGCCGGCGCCAAGTACACCGACCCGGAGACCCGGATCGCCGACATGGATGCGATGGGTGTCGACGTGCAGATGGTGGGGATCACCCCTTTCCACTACTTCTACTGGGCGGACGCCGAACTGGCTCCACGGGTCGCCTCCCTGCAGAACGAGCGGATCGCCGAGATGGCCGCCCATGATCCCGACCGGCTGATCGGTGTCGGCACACTCCCGATGGCCCATCCGATGGCCTCCGTGGCCGAGGCGGGACGCGTAGCCGGGCTCGGTTTCCCTGCGGTCGTGATCGGGGCCGACGTCAACGGCACCGACCTCGACGACCCGTCACTGGCGCCGGTGTGGAGCGCTCTCGAGGAGCTGGGTCTCACCGTGATCCTCCACCCGGCCGGATTCACCGAGGCACGGCGCATGTCCGACTACTACCTGGTCAACGTCATCGGGATGCCACTGTCCTCCACCCTGGCGGTGACCCGGATGATCCTGGGCGGGGTCTTCGAGAGGCACCAGGGGTTGCGCATAGTGGTGGTCCACGGCGGGGGATACCTTCCGTTCTACCCGGCGCGCACCGACCACGCTTTCCGCCATCGCCCCGAGTTGCGTCGCCACATCGATCGGCTTCCCTCCGAGTACCTGGACGGTCTCTATTACGACATCACCGTCTTCGACCCGGACCTGGTCGAGATCCTGGTTCGGCGTTTCGGTGCCGAGCACCTGTTGCTCGGGACCGACTACCCCTTCGACATGGGTCTCACCGACCCCCTGGCCCTGCTCGCCGACTCGCGAATGAGCCAGACCGAGCGGGAACTGGTGGCCGGGGGCAACGCCCGACGATTGTTCGGGCTCTGACCGGTTATTCGGCGTGGGGACGAGGAATCATATATTGTGCATGATGTGACAGCGAGGAGAACCTCTTGAGCCAGGGCCGGGTAATCGACATCCATTGCCATCGGGAGTGCGACCCGGCGGCGGCTCTGGTCAAACCGGAGTCCGAGCGTCTGGGTCGCAAGCCGTTCCAGTTCGGCAACGAGCTCACCAGGGAGGTCAACAGGAATCAGTTGGAGTACATCCGGCCCAAGATGGAGTCGGTGGAAGTCCGTCTCGCCGACATGGACGAGTTGGGTGTGGATGTCCAGGCGTTGTCCCTGTCCCCGTATCAGCTGTTCCACTGGGCCGAGGGGGATCTCGGGGCCCGGGCCTTTCGCCTGATCAACGACGACCTCGCCGAGCTGGTCGCTTCGCACCCCGATCGCTTCTTCGGCCTCGGCGCGGTGCCGATGCAGGACCCTCCGACGGCGATCGAGGAATTGAAGCGATGCTCGGTCGACCTCGGCTTTCGGGGCATCGAGATGGCGACTCACATCGAGGGCGAGGAGCTGTCCAGCCCGCGGTTCGAGTCGTTCTGGGCGGCTGTCGAGGAGATGGACATGCTGGTCTTCATCCATCCCACCGGGTTCACCGAGCCGGCCAGGTTCCGCGACCACTACTTCTTCAACACCATCGGCCATCCCCTGGAGGAGACTCTCTGTGCCGGGCGGCTCATATTCGACGGCGTGATGGAGCGACACCCCGGTCTCAAGTTCGTCTTCTCCCACGGAGGCGGGTTCCTCCCCGCCTATGCCGGTCGCTTCGACCACGCCTATCACGCCCGGGAGGATGTCAGATATGGGCTGCCCCGCCCTCCGAGCGAATACCTGTCGATGTTCTACTTCGACACCATGGTCTTCGAGCCCGATCAGCTGGGCTTCCTGGTCGGCAAGTACGGGGCCGATCACATCCTCCTCGGCACCGACTACCCCTACGACATGGGGGAGACAGATCCCTTGGGGCTCCTCGACAAGGTCGAGGGCCTCTCGGCCGCCGACTACGACGCCATAATCGGTGGCAATGCCGCCCGTCTCCTGGGGTTGGAGCGATGAACGGCAACGGGATAGGTCTGGCCGTGATCGGGTGCGGGACCGTGGGCAGGATCCGGGCGGTGCTCGCCCGCGAGCATCCCGCGGTCACCTGGCTCGGGCTCTGTGACGTCGACGCCGAAACCGCCAAGAAGCTCGGCGAGGACACGAGCGCCGATCTGGTCACCACCGATCTCCACGAGCTGCTCTCCAGGCCCGAGGTCACCGCCGTGATCGTGGCGACCGCCGAGAACGAGCACGTCGACCCGATCCTCGCCGCAGTGGAGAAGGGTTTCCCCCTCTTCATCGAGAAGCCCCTCGCCACCAACCCGGTCGAGTCGGCCACCGTCCTGGCCGCGATCGAGAGTGGCGGCGTGGATGCGGTGATCGGCTACACCCAGCGTTTCCGCCGCAGGTTCCAAACCGTCAAGCAGAGACTGCGGGACGGTCAGGTCGGTGACGTCACGAGTGTCGTGACCCGCGCCTTCATGAACCGGATGGTCCCCGACGCCACGCTGCGCAAGACGAGCGAGCGGTCGAACCTGACCCCGATGGTGGTCTCGGGAACCCACAGTCTCGACATGTGCATGTGGTTGATGGAGCCGAAGCGCCCGGTAGAGGTCTATGCCCGGTCGATCGACCGGGTGTTGGGGGAGATGGGGACCAAGGACGCCACCTTCGGGATCTTCACCATGGACGACGGCACCATCTGGAGCATGAACATCAGCTGGGCACTGCCCACCGTCTGGCCCGGAGCGGTATACGGTCTGGAGATCGGGATCGTCGGCACCAAGGGCGTGATCGACATCGAGGACACCCACCGGGACGTGGTCCTGGCCACCCAGGTCCCTCAGCCCGCCGGGTACACCTCGAAGGGATACGAGCCGGACTCACAGCGGTACGTCGACTTCATCGGCAGCTATCCACCCGGCGACGTGTCCGACGGCCTGCTCTGGGGCCCGATGCGCGAGGAGACCATGACCTGGTTCCACCGTCTCACCACCGGGGTGGCCACCCCCCATGCCTCGGCCTCCGATGGTCATCGCAACCTTCTCCTCACCATGGCCATGGATTACTCGGCCCGCATCGGGCGGCCCGTCGAGCTCCCCATCGAGCCCGAAGCACTTCTCTGAACCGGAAAGGAAACGCAATGAACCAGCTCAATGTGGGGATCATCGGCACCGGATGGTGTGGCGGCATCCGTGCCGTCGCCGCATCGAGGAGTGCCCTGGTGGGAACCCTGCAACTGGCCGAAGTCGACGAGGCGCGTCTGGCAGAGGTGGCATCGGCCACCGGTGCCGCCACCGCCACCACCGATTGGGAGGCCCTGGTCGCCGATCCCGAGATCCAGGCACTGCTGATCTCGGCGACGCCGGAGACCCTCCACTACCCGATGGCCAAGGCTGCTCTCGAGGCCGGGAAGCACGTCCTGTTGGAGAAACCGATCGCCCTCACCCTCGAGGAGGCTGACGATCTGATCGCGATCGCCGAGGCCAAGGGCCTCAAGTTCACCATCGGTTACTCGCAGCGATTCAACTCCAAGCAGGCACTGGTGAAACGGAGTCTCAACGACGGGACCCTGGGCGACCCGGTGAGCGTCCTGGTGAGCAGGCACATCACCAGGTCGCTGGGGGCCAAGATCGCCTCTCGCACCAAGCTCTCCCCGGCGGCGATGGAGGCCACTCACGACATCGACTTCTCGCTGTGGTGCCTGGAGCCGAGAAGACCGGTGCGGGTGTACTCCCAGGTGGCTTGGGGAGCACGTCGCGACCAGGGGGTCCCCGACACCCAGGTCATCGTGATCACCATGGACGACGGTGTCACGGTCACCATCGGCGCCGGGTGGTCACTGCCTCCCGGCTACCCCAACTTCTCGGCCACGTGGATCGAGTTCATCGGCACCGAAGGCGCCCTCATGATGGACGCCAGCCACAAGGACATCGTCTTGAACACCATGAAGGACGGGGTCCGCTTCCCGCTCTCGACCATGCCCGGCGAGTACGTCGATCACGTCTATGCCGGCCCCATGGAGCGGGAGACCATCCACTTCCTGGAGGCCGTGGCACACGACCGGCCGGTGATGGTCGACCCTCGTCTCGCCCGGCTCACCATGGAGGTCTACATCGCAGCCGACATCTCGGCCGAGTCCGGTCAGGCCGTCGAGCTCCCGCTGACCGTGTCCGTGGGCGGCTGAGGGCCATCGGGCGCGACCACCGGCCGGTTCCGCAGTCTGAGACTGACCACGAAGGCGCCGGCGGCGACGATCGACATCACGGTCACGAAGAGCCAGGCAGCGGGATAGTTTCCACGTCCCGCGAGCGAGCCCACGACCAGAGGCCCCACCACGGTCCCGGTCAGGTTGCCCGACAACACCACACCTGAGGCCCGAGCCGGCTGATCGGGGTAACTGTGGACCACGGTGAAGAAGATCACACCCGGCCATCCCCACGCCCCGAGGAGGGCGATCGGCATCGCCACCAGGTACAGGGCCGGTGTGGTGGCGCCGAACAGGACGATCGCACCCAGGGCTCCCGCCCCCGCCATCCAGGCCATCTCGGTGAGCCCGATGCTCTGGTTCCTGTCGACCAGCCACCCGACGCCGAGACGGACCAGGACCACCAGCAGAGAGCATCCGGCGAGCACCGCCCCTGCCGCCGCCTCCTCGATCCCGATGTCCACCGCAGATGGGACGACGAACAACGACAGCCCGTTGCCCGCCATCGCCCCGGCGATGCCTCCGATCGCCAGGAACAGCAGTGATCTGGGGGGCCGCCCGATCCGCCCCTCCTCCCGGGTCGCGGCCCGCTCCCCGGAGATCTCGGGGGCGGAGACGGCGAGCGTCAACGCCAGGGCCCCGGCTCCGACGAACACCCACCTCCAGCCGAACACCAGGCCGATCAGCGGAAGGGAGATCCCGGCCAGGACGCTGGCCAGCGGCACCGATGCCTGCTTTGCGCCGAAGCCGACCCCCTGGCGGGTCCGGGAGACACCGTCGAAGATCGCGAGGTTGGAGGCAACCTGGATCGTGCCGTTGGCGACGCCCCCGACCGCGGCCGCGATGGGAATCAGCCACCACGTGGTGGCGGAGGCTGCGACGACACAGGAGAGGACCACCAGGAAGCCACCGAAGCGAAGACCGGTGCCCGCTCCCAGCGAGGACACCAGCCGGCCCGCCGGGTTGGCGGCCAGGGCGGCGGCACCGAAATAGGCGGCTGTGGCCAGGCCGAGCCTCCCCACGCCGAAGCCGAGGTCACGGTCCAGTTGCAGGATCTGGGCGCTGATCAGCGCCAGGGGGAGCAGGCAGGTACCGGTGAAGACCACCGCCGCCAGGAGGGGCCTGCGCCCGAGCACAGAGCGGATCGGGTTGCTCACGTTCGATCGGACTCGGCTTCGAGCCCGATTCGGATCATGTGGAGCCCGGCAATGGTGGCGAAGGACCGGACTCGCTCGTCGTCGCCGCCGAAGTCGAAGACCCGGGTGTGGAGACGATGTGGGGTGGCGACCGTCATCTCGACCGGGCGCGTGGTACGGCGGTCTTCGGTCTCGGTCTCACCGATCCGCCCCACGCGCAGCAGGACATCGACGACTGGGGATGGCTCCGCGGTGCCGGCCCCTGGCGTCACCGAGCCTCCGAAGAACGGAGCCAGACCCTCGGTGGCGGCGAGGCGGGCCGCGATCTGGCCCAAGGTCGCCTCCTCGACCGTCCCCACCGTCCAGCCGTGCCGGGCCAAGGCCCTGACAACGAGGGTCTCCACGGTCTCTTCGTCGGCGCCGAAGACCGCTTCGCCGAGTCGGGACCGGATCTCCTTCTCCAGCGGAGTGATCAGACGCTCCGCACTGGTCACGTCGGGGCCTTTCGCGGTGATCCGAACCTTGACTTCCATATCGCTGATCAGGAACGCCACCGAGGGGTTGGTCGAGGCGAACAGGTCGTCCAACGCCTCACCGACTCGGGACTCCCCCATTCCCCAGGTGCGGAGCACGCGGCTGCGGAGCACCGTGGCGTCCCCTGCCACCCGGTGCAGCCGAGGGATGACCTCCCGGTCGAGCATGGCCATCATCTCCACCGGGACGCCGGGGACGGCGAACATCCACTTTCCGCGATGCTCCATGGCGACTCCCAGTGCCACCCCGTTGAGATTGGGCAGGCCCTCGGCACCAGCGGGCAGGTCGGCCATCCGGAGCACGGTGGGATTGACCGACCCGGTCTGGGCGCCGACCCGGGCCTCGATCCAGTTGGCATGCTCCTGGTCGCGAGTCATCTCCCGCCCGCCGACGGTGCACATCGCCTCCCGGGTGAGGTCGTCCTGGGTGGGACCGATCCCCCCCGTGATGACGACGGCATCGGCGCGCTCGGCTGCCACCCGCAGGGCGGCGGCCACCCGCTCCCGGTTGTCGCCCACCACCTGCTGGTAGTTGGCGTCGAATCCGTGCTCGGCGAGGGCGGCGCCGATGGCGGCGGCGTTGCCGTTGACGATCTGGCCCAACAGCAACTCGGTGCCCACCGCCAGGATCTCGACGATCATGCGCCGGCCACCTGTGGGCCGCTCGGCACCACGACCGCCTCCATGTCGGGGCCATAGACACCGGTGTACTCGACTTCGCGCCACTCTCCGACCCGGCCCCGGTCGAGTCGGATCACGCCGTCGATCTCCGGGGCCTGACGGTGCGAACGCCCGATCGGGATGCCGTCCTCGACCTGGTCGACGACGACCCGATCGGTCCGGCCCAGCCACTCGCTGTGACGGGACTCGGTCACCTCCTCCTGGATCGCGGAGAGATACCTGAGACGCTCCATGGCCTGTTCCCGCTCCACCTGATGGTCCATCTCGGCTGCCGGCGTGCCGGGCTCGGCGGAGTAGGGGAAGAACCCCGCCCAGTCGAGCCGGGCATCGGAGAGGAAGTCGGCGAGCTCTTCGACCTCGCGATCGGTCTCCCCCGGAAAGCCGACGATGAACGACGAGCGCAGCGCGGCATCGGGCGCGAGCTCCCGGATCCGCCGAACCAGGGTGGTGTGCTTCTCGGTGTTGCCCGGGCGCTTCATCTTCCTGAGCAAGGAGCCGGACACATGCTGCAGGGAGAGGTCGAAGTAGGGGGCCACCACCGCGTCTCGGGTCATCGCATCCAACAGGCGCTCGCCGATCTCGCGGGGATGGAGATAGAGGAGACGGAGGCGCTCCAACCCGGGGAGGTCGGAGATGAAGGCCAGCAGATCGGGGAGACCCCCCGGGGCCCCGATGTCACGCCCGTAGGCGGCGAGGTCCTGGGCCACCAGCACGACCTCGCTGATCCCCGAGGCGACCAGCCCGACCAGCTCCTCCCGGATCTCGACCGGGCGCCGGGAGCGCTGCCTGCCCCGGATCGAGGGGATGGCGCAGAAGGTGCAGGGCTTATCGCATCCCTCCGCCACCTTGAGGTAGGCATAGGGAAGACCCGACCGGGGACGACCTACGGCGTGGAGGATGTCCATCGTCGGTCGGCGCCGCATCTCCACCGGGTGCCAGCGGGTCAGGTCGTCGAGGACCCCGACCAGCTCGCCGTAACGGTCGATCCCGAGCACGGCGTCGACCTCGGGAAGCGCCGCTGCCACCTCGGACCCGAAACGCTGCGCCATGCACCCGATCACCACCGAGCGGGCGCCGCCCCGCTTTCGGTCCTCGAGATCGAGGATGGCGTCGATCGACTCCGCCCGCGCCTCTTCTATGAACGCGCAGGTATTCACCATGACGACGTCCGCCTGCTCGGGGGCATCGGCCCACCCGTAGCCGGCCTCGGAGAGCATGGCGACCAGCTTCTCGGAGTCGACTTGGTTCTTGGCACAGCCCAGTGTGCTCAGCCAGATGGTGGGACCGGGCATGACGGAGAGCTTAGAAACGCGAAACGGGCTCCTGGTTCGAGCTAGCTGCGGCTGGCCTCAACAATCGCCACCAGGGAGTCCGACGCGACGGCATCGGCGAGACCATTCCAGGTCGAGGTGCTCACTCCCCCCTCCTCCTCGATCTCGGCGCACGCCAGGTGCACCGCGTCCACCAGAGCCGCCAGGCCATGGTCGAGGTCGTAGGCCTGGATCACGGCGATTCGGGCGCCTGCCACGTCCTCACGACCCACCGCTCGGATCGCCTCCTCTGCGAAGGCCAGCGCCTTCGCCTCCATCAGATCTCGCGGAACAGATAGCGACGGAGGATGTCGATCCGGTTGTCCAGGGAGTCCGGGTCGAGATACCAGAGCATCGCGGCCACCGTCGACAGCAGCGGGTTGCCGTCCTGGGGCGTGAAGGAGAAGCCGACCACTTCGTTGCCGTTGCGCACCGCCAAGGTCTCGAGGGCGACAACGGTCTGACTCATGATCCGGCCGTAGTAACCGTGGTCGCGGCCGAAGGAGAACACCTGGTTGGCGGACTTCTTGTGGGTCACCGCCACCCGGGTGTTGGCCATGAGCCGTTCCTTCGCCTCCTCGACGGTGATCTCCTCGTCGAGTTGGAGTGAGAACTGGATCGAGTGCATGTACTGGGTGTTGAGCTTCACCGCGGACGAGTAGACGTTGAGGTCGTACCCCAGCGTCTCGAAGAGTTGGTGAGCGTCACGGGCGTGATGGGTGCCGAAACGCTCGTCCTTGTGTGCCTCGACGGTGGGACTGGCGACGAATCCGTCGTCCTGGCTGATGTCGTTGGCGCGGCGCATGCAGAGGAAGCGACCGTCCTCGAGATGGTTGGTCCCGTCGAGGTCCATGGCGAGGGCCCGTATCAGGACCGCGATGTTGTGGGTGTTGCAGGAGACGA
>LLBY010015689.1_pt4 | contig 14499 bp, 9 predicted proteins | sample 1489401 | NCBI WGS metagenome assembly LLBY01 (sample SAMN04092656, study PRJNA295927) | soil metagenome | biome: Soil prokaryotic community; feature: Bulk soil; isolation source: soil from tomato rhizosphere | host: tomato cultivar Hawaii 7996 | place: South Korea | collected 2011-11-01 | reverse complement strand
AAATAGAATAAAGAAAATAGACAATAGACAAGTGAGACTAAAGGGCAACAAATGGATGCTCAAATGTCTATTTGCTTTTCTGTTTTAATACTCGCTAAGTAACATATCATTACAAAAAGCAAGGCCGCAAATCAGTAATCTCTTTAAAAAGCCATTGTCACTGTGTTTACAGAGAATTTCAAAAGTTTTATCGGACAACAATAATTTTTATTATACAAAGTAATTACTTACTTTTATAGTAAGGAACTCATTTTGACTTTTTTCATTTGAATGTAAAATATGGGGCAGGACAGAACGTATAAAAATAACCAGATGGGTTATTTTAGCGAACAAGCCAGCTTGCGCAAAGGGTATTTTCGCTTCAATCAAAAAAAGGAAAGATGAGTTCAATACATTATAAACACCATGTTTATTGATATTTTCGAAAAATTGCGTAGGTTTGTATAAGTACATTTGACTAATAAACAATAGAGTATGTCAAAATTTGGGGAACTAATTGATGTAGAAATTCCTGTTTTGTTAGAATTTTTCACGGATTGGAATGACCAATCTACAGCAATGCATGCCGTTTTAAGAGATGTAGCTGCTGCACTTGGCGATAAGGCTAAAGTGATTAAAATTGATGTTGAAAAAAACGAAGAGCTTGCCGAAGCGTTGCGTGTAAAAACACTGCCAACATTAATTATTTATAAAGACGGCGAAATGAAATGGCGCCAAAGCGGTGAGCAAGATGCTAATACGCTTATTGGCATCATTCAAAAGTATGTTTAATTCCTGCGAAGGCAGGAATCTCTTTTTTATATTTTTTAGGGCGTTCCCTAAAGGTCGGGCTTTCCGATACAAGTCCTCGCTCGCACCTCGCTGTGGGCTTTCCACTTCAAATGCATAGCATTCACGATTTCATCAATTTAAAATAATATGCATGAGTAATCCCTAACGCAAAACCAATTAGCATTAATTAGTTGCTTCTTTATTATATAAAAAGCGAATAATCAAAATTCTAAAGATTTAAATACAAATCCTTTTTCATTATAATATGCCATTACTTTTGGTAATGCATATTGCATATTCTTTGAGGCTTTTATACTATCGTGAAATACTACGATACTTCCGTTGGTTGCATTTGAAGTCACATTTTTTAAGCACGTTTCTTTCGATACGTCTTTATCCCAATCAAAAGAGAGTACATCCCACATAATTATTTTGTAGTTTAATTCTAGGAGTTTGTTCCCTTGTTTGGGGGTTATCTGTCCGTAAGGTGGACGGAAAAAATTCTGAACCCTGAATTCTGAATCCTGAATTTGATTCGTTATAATATTTTCAGCTTCTAAAGTGTTTTCAATGTAGTCTTTCGCCTTTGTTTTCCAGCCTTTAATATGGTTGTTTGTATGGTTGCCAATGGCATGTCCTTCGTTTAAAATGTTTTGAAAGATTTCAGGGTGTTTTTCAATATTATTTCCAATGCAAAAAAAAGTAGCTTTTGCGTTGTATTCCTTTAATGTATTTAATGTCCAATTGGTGATTTCCGGGGTAGGACCATCATCAAACGTAAGATATAAAACCTTATCATTAGTTGGGATGTCCCAAACATAGTTTGGGAACATCTTTTTGGCAACTAATGGTGTTTTTACTGGCGTTAAGGTCATCCCTTACTCAGTTATTAAATCAATACTGCTATCGGAAGTTGGTATGTCTATTTCAGTTTTTGGAACAGTATCCTGCTCTTCAGGTTGACCTCCGTAAAAGTGTTTAAATAGCATTAAATGATTATTGAATATATCGCCTTCTTTTTCTGCAAAGTTGGGGTCGTATTTTACTAAAACATTTATTAGACCTTTATAGCGTTCAATATCGGTGTAAATGTCTTCGAAGAATCGTTCCTGGTTAGACGTTTTTAATGTGCTGTAATAGTATAAATTCTCTTGATATTTTTTAGCCACCTCTTTAAACAGCTTTTGTGCTTTTTCTTTGTTGCCTACCTCGTAATAAGCACTTATGTAAGGCTCCAACAAGGTGTAATATCCAAAATACTCAACAGGCATGTTGGTCATGGCGATGTCCGCGATTTCTTCTGCTTTATCTAATTTTTTCTCGATAAGCAATTGTTCAATTAATCGGGCTAAATTACCTCTGTAAGAAATGGAGTTTTTACGTGTTTCGGGATCGTGATATATATCTGGACTACCGCTATTGCCCCAATCCCATTTTTTCACTTTGTTATACATCAGGTCACTATCAACACGTCCCATATCAAACGGGTTTGATTTATTTATAGGGGTTTTTATAGGGACCAGTTTATAGCACATACCGTCTAGTTGCAAGTAGTCTTTCATCCAAAGGTAATCGTCGTCGCCAAAACTTCCGCCGGTAAAGTAAATAGGGCGTTTCCAATTATTGTTAGCAACAACATCAAGCATTAATAACCTGTTTTTGTATAAAGCACCTCCAGTTACTTGTATGTCAATATGTGGCACTATTTTATCGGCGTCTTTAGGACTTACAATACCAGATTTTAAGGCATTTTCTTTATTTACCGGAATTCTTAAAAACTCGGTTGGCAAATAGCTTGCGTTTAAATCTTGCTGTCTAACTTGCGAAATATCAACGCCTTTTTGTTCTAAGATATATTTATATTTGGTTTTAGGATTGTTACTTGCAATAAAATCTAAAAACTGTTTGACTTGTAAAGTATCTTTCACAACGGGTTCAATAATAATATAATCATTCGTGCCGTATTTATATAAATCGTGCGTTAGTTGTGAAGGAATCGGTTCACTTTCATATGCCTGACGTTTCATTTGATCTATATACCAGTCCGTTTGAAACAAGCTGGTGTTTACAACGCGCACATCGGTTCTATAGCCTTCAATTTCCTGGGCATACCAAAGCGCAAAGGTATCGTTATCACCAATGGTGAATAGAATAGCGTTTTCTTCACAAGAATCCAAATACTTTTTTGCCATAGATCTAGCAGTGTATTTATCTGATCGGTCGTGGTCGTCCCAATTGTTTGCGGCTAAAAGACCAGGAACTAATATTAAACAGATAACAGATATTATGGGTGCCAAAAGTTTAGGTGAAGCGTATTTCTTTAAGGCATCAAATAAGGCATATACCCCAAACCCAATCCAAATGGCGAACACATAAAACGAGCCCACTACCGAGTAATCGCGTTCACGTGGTTCAAAAGGGCGTACGTTGGTATAAACTTGTATGGCGACTCCTGTAAAAAGGAAAAACACCAATAAAACCCAAAATAGTTTTTTGTCTATGTTGAATAAAAAGAAGAAACCTATTAATCCCAAAATGAACGGTAATAGATAATATGTGTTTCTTGCCTTATTGTTTTTAACATCACTTGGCAAATTGTCTTGGGACAGCCCTAAAAGCATTTCGTCTAATGGTTTTATGCCCGTTATCCAATTTCCGTGGTTGTCGTATTTTCCTTGAATATCATCTTGTCGTCCTGAAAAGTTCCACATAAAATAACGCCAGTACATATAGCCTAATTGGTACTCGAACATATAGGTTATGTTTTCCCAAAGGCCTGGTTTTTCAACATCAATATAATTTTTAAAGCGTTTTAGGAAGTTGTTGTAATCTTCATAATCGACGGCACCTTTAGCGACTTCATTTTTAAAATTAGTGACAGTCGTTCGCAATTCGTTTTCCATTTGGTATTCTGGTTTTAGCTTAAAGTCTAAAAACCCAGAAAACATCATGTAGTTTTCGGCATGTTCTGTACTCCACATACGTGGAAGAATGGAAGCATGTTTGGAATTGTAGTTTTGCTTTGCATTTTTATAATTGTTTACAATAACGTATTTGCCTTTGGCTTCGTCTTTTTCGTATTTAGGTTTGTCATCTACATACGGATTGTTTTCATCTAAATAAGCATATTGGTCGGTGAACTGTGGTCCGTAAAACAAGTGTGTTTCAGGATATTGTTCTAAATTATAATAGGCCAATAATTCCCTGGCACTCGATGGGTTGTTTTCATTAATAACCACGTTGGCATTGGCGCGTATGGGAAGTAATAACCATGTTGAGAATCCAACAATGATAAAGGTAACACATAAAATGCCGGTATTAACATGCACCATCCCTTTTTTATGCGTATAATTTAATCCGTAATAAATAATGCCTACCAATAAAATACCCGCAATAATAGACCCCGAATTAAAAGGAAGCCCAATAGAATTGACAAAGAAGATTTCGAAAACACTAAATATTTTAAGGATATTTGGCGCCAATAGTTTAAAAATGAATAATAATATAGCAACAGAAACGACATTGGCAACAATGAAGTTTTTAATGGTAATGGTTTTGTAGTTTTTAAAGTAGTAAATAAGTCCGATAGCAGGTATGGTTAATAAGCCCATAAAGTGAACCCCAAAAGAAAGTCCAATAATAAAGGCAATTAAAATAAGCCAACGGTTCCCACGGGGTTTGTGCATGTCTTGTTCCCAGCGTAGCCCAAGCCAAAACATAACCGCCATAATTAAAGTAGCCATAGCATACACTTCGGTTTCCACGGCGTTAAACCAAAACGAATCGGTAAACGTAAAAGCCAAACTCCCTACAATACCACTACCTAAAATAGCGATGGCTTTCTCTTTAGTGATGTCGTTTTTATGTCCAACCAGTTTTTTTAAAAGGAGGGTAATGGTCCAAAACATAAAAAGAATGGTGAAGGCACTAGATATGGCACTCATCATATTCATCATAAAACCAACTTGCGAAGGCTCTAAGGCAAACATAGAGAAAAAGGCGCCTAGCATTTGAAAGAAAGGCGCACCAGGTGGGTGTCCTACCTGTAATTTAGCCGAAGTTAAAATATATTCGCCAGCATCCCAAAAACTTACAGTGGGTTCTACTGTTAATCCGTATGTTACAAGAGCTATTAAAAAAGTGAACCATCCTAAAAAGGTATTCCATTTTTTAAAATTAAAATTGGTCATAATAAATTATTGTCTTTATTTACAGAGGCGAATTTAATAATAAATATGGTATTTAGTACGTTTTTAAGTAAACGTTAAGTATTGGTAATTATTTTTTCAAAAAAATGCTTGTGAAAATAAAACTTTGTACTAAATTTGCACCCTCAATTACACATTGGCTTATGGTGTAACTGGCAACACGTCTGGTTTTGGTCCAGAAGAGTCTAGGTTCGAGCCCTAGTAAGCCAACATAATTGTAAATCCTGATTCTATTTTGAGTCAGGATTTTTTTGTATAATAATACATGGGCGTTACCCTGTGGGTCGCGCTTTCCGCTGCAAGTCCTCGCTCGTACCTCGCTGTGGGCTTTTCACTATAATCGCTAACGCAATACCAATATGGGTTTTAATGTTTAGATAACATTATTAAACTTATGGTTGCATAAAGTTAAACTTACGGGTTTATATTTTACATGAAAATAATTCTAAGGTAATACCCTAAAGGGCAGTAATTCTTTTATTTATCAATAAATTAATCCTAATTAAATAAAATGAAAAAAATTACTCTTTTTGCTAGTTTTCTAGCCTTGTCTTTTACGGCAGTTAAAGCTCAAAATGCACTTCAGCATTTGTCTAGTTATCAAACTAGCATAGAAGCTTCTGCTGAAACGGTTGCTTACGATGTAATCAATCAACACGCTTTTTTTACTAATTCAGCAAGCAATAGTTTTACTATTGTAGATATTAGCAATCCCACTACTCCAACCTTAGTTAAGGATGTAGATTTGTCAACTTATGGAGCAGGACCAAATTCTATTGCCATAAGCGGCAGTATAGTTGCGATAGCTGTTGAGGCGAGCCCAAAACAAAACGCAGGTAAAGTGGTGTTTTTTGATTTAAACGGAGATTATGTAAATGAAGTTACAGCAGGAGCATTGCCAGATATGCTAACATTCACGCCTGATGGTATGAAACTTTTAGTCGCTAACGAGGGAGAGCCTTCAGATGATTATACCAACGACCCAGAAGGTACAATTTCTGTAATAGATTTAAGTGGAGGTGTATTGTCTGCTTCAGCTTCTACAATAAACTTCAACGCTTACGATAATAAAAGAGTATCGTTACAAAATAAGGGCATTCGTATTTTTGGAAATAACGGTGCTGCTACTGTTTCCCAAGATATGGAACCTGAATACATTACCGTTTTGGAAGATGGTACAAAAGCGTATGTAAATTGTCAAGAAAATAATGCATTGGTAGTTTTGAATTTAACGAATAATACCATTATTGATATTTTGCCCTTAGGTTATAAAAACCATTTATTAGGCACGCCAACAGTTACAAGCTATGTTGTTAACGAGTTAGTGGCTAATTGGCCGGAACTTGGTACTCCAGCTTACGATGGCGGTCAAGCACCAGTACTTTTAGGAGGTTTTTCAGGATTGTTTTACGATGCTGTAAACTCTACGGCAACCGATTATGTTTTTTATGCTATTCCAGATAGAGGCCCTAATGCCGATGCTGTTTCTGGTTCAAGTGTTACGCCTACTTCAACAAAAAACTTAAGACCATTTAAATTACCAGATTATCAAGGTAGAATTGTAAAATTCACTTTAAATAAAACAACCGGAGCAGTTGCTTTAAACGATCAAATTCTTCTTACTAGAAAAGATGGTGTAACACCTATTTCTGGAAAAGGAAACATATCTGGATTTGATGAAGTGCCTGTAACTTATACCGATGCCTCAACAGCTTATACAAATTCAGATTATGTTGATGGTTCTTCTGAAGTTTATCACGAACTACCTTATGATGCGTACGGTGGTGATTTTGAAGGCGTTTTAATTGATAAAGATGGCTACTTTTGGGCTTGCGATGAGTACAGACCTGCAATTTATAAGTTTCAGCCTAACGGAACATTGGTAGAGCGTTATGTGCCATCGGGAACCTCATTATTAGGAACAAATCCTCAACCTGTTGGAACGTATGGTGCAGAAACGTTGCCAGAGGTTTATTCTAAAAGATGGGATAACAGGGGTTTTGAAGCTATTGCTTACGATGAGGTAAACCATGTTGTTTATGCATTTATACAATCGCCTATTGAAAATCCGTCTAGTGCAGCGGTTAGAAATAAATCGGATGTTATTAGAATCTTAGGTATTAATGCCGATACTGGCGTTCCAGTTAGTGAGTATGTGTATTTATTGGAAAGAAATAAAGATGCAGGTTATGCATCTTCAAGAGTAGATAAAATTGGTGATGCAGTTTACACAGGAAACGGTAAATTTTTAGTTATTGAAAGAGATTCTGAAGGGCCAACTGCAACTTATGGTAAAAAATACATTTTCGAAATAGATATTAATTACGCAACAAACATTTTGAATACGGTTTTAACGGGTTCTAAAGAATTGGAAGAACTATCGGCAGATGAAATTGCTGCTCAAAGTATTTTGCCAGTTCATAAAAACAAAGTGGTAAATTTGCCAACTATTGGTTACCAATCATCCGATAAAGCTGAAGGTATTGCTTTGTTACCAAACAATGAAATTGCCGTAATAAACGATAACGATTTTGGTTTAGCAGGAGCGGGTGTTACCGATGCTAGTGTGTTGGGTATTATTTCTTTTGCTACCGATTATGGTTTTGATGCTTCTGACAGAGATGATGTGGTTAATATTACACAACACCCAACGTTGGGTATGTTTATGCCAGATGCCATTGCATCTTATAAAGTGGGAAGTTTAAACTATATAGTAACAGCAAACGAAGGAGATTCTAGAGATTATGGTGGATATTCAGAAGAAGTGCGTGTTAAAAACCTGACTTTAAATTCAACATATTATCCAGATGCAGCAACGCTTCAAGCTGATGCTAATATTGGTAGACTTAAAACCACAATTGCCGATGGAGATTACAACAATGATGGTACTGTTGAGCAAATCTATTCTTATGGTGCTAGGTCGTTTTCAATTTTCGATGAATATGGCAATTTAGTGTTCGACAGTGCCGATCAATTTGGTCAAAAAATTGCTTCAGAAGAACCAACATTATTTAATGAAGACGAAGGGGTGCTTGATGGTAGATCGGATGATAAAGGAGTTGAGCCAGAAGCAATAGCAATTGGTGTTGTTGATGGTAAAACCTATGCGTTTATTGGTTTAGAAAGACAAAGTTCAATACTTATGTACGATATCACCAACCCTAACGATGTTGAGTTTATTACTTACTATAAAGGCAATAGAACTTCAGGTGATACTGCGCCTGAGATTATAAAATTCATTCCTGCTACCGATAGTCCAAACTCAAAAAACTTACTTTTAGTAGGTTATGAAGTGAGTGGCTCGTTAGGAGTAATCCAAATAGACGATCAGGTATTAAGTATTAGTGAAGAAGTTTCAAAAAATGATTTCAAAATATATCCTAACCCAGTGGTTGAAGGTATTTTAAAATTCAATAAAATATTATCTGGAACTATTTATAATATAAACGGACAAGAAGTAAAAACATTTAACAACGAAAGTGCTTTAAATGTATCTCAATTTACTTCTGGAATTTATATATTAAAAACAAAAGAACACGGTGTTAAGCGTTTTGTTAAATTATAAATCTAATCCAAATTAAATCAAAATCCCAATCGAAAGATTGGGATTTTTTTATTAAATTTTAAATGTCATCACAGGTCGTTTGGCGTGGTTTACTAAATCCTCGCTAATGCTGCCGTTAAAGAAATGGGAAATGCCCCGTCTGCCATGGGTACTCATGCCAATAAAGTCTGCATTAATAGATTGCGAAAAGTTCATAATGCCCGTTTCAATAGTCACATCATTGTAAATGTTAACAGAGTAATTGGGCATTTTAATATCTTTAATAAAATTTTGTATTCTATTTTGAGCATCGTTGGATGTGATAAAATGATTAGGCGTATTCACCATAAGTAAGTGCATTTTAGAGTCAAAAAGATTGGCAAATGCCATGGCTTTTTTAAAAGGCGCTATGCTTTCCTCGTTAAAATCAGATGCAAAAACAAAGTGTTTGGTTTGGAATGTTTTATGCTCGTTTTTAATAACAAGTACAGGAGTTTCAGAAGTGCGAACCACTTTTTCGGTATTACTACCAATAAGCATTTCCTTTAAACCACTTGCTCCGTTAGACCCCATAACAACCAAGTCTATTTGATTTTTTTTACAAACATGAAAAACGCCCTTAAATATTTCCTGAAACTCTACGTGCTCATGTACTACCAAGCCTTTTAGATAATCTTTCTCTTTTAATTCTTCAAATTGCTTGTGTGCTAATTTCATAAAAAACATGGCTTCAGGCAAGTCGTTGTAAGAACTTAAAGGGTCTACGGTTTGCAGTGGTGCTTCAAGAATATGCAGTAAATAAAGTTCACAACCATGCTTTTTGGCTAATTGTGCGGCTACCTTTAAAGCGTTTTCGGCTTGAGTAGAAAAGTCGGTGGGGACAAGTATTTTTTTCATAATTTCATAAGTAAGATACACCTAAATTTATGAAATATTACTTTAAAAATCAATAAAATATTATATATTTGCACTGTTGAAAGGCTAAAACTAAAGAAAGAGGGGACGGAAAGTCCCCTCTTTTCATAAAAAAAATGTTTAAAACTAACGTTAAAAATTTATTAGACGCTGCGTTAATAGAACGACCAGATTTGTTTTTAATTGATTTCTCAATTCAAGGAGATAATCATATTAATATTGTTGTTGATGGCGATCATGGCGTTTTAGTTGAAGATTGCATGTTTATTAGCAGAGCTATTGAGCATAGTTTGGATAGAGAAGAACATGATTTTTCTTTAGAAGTGATGTCGGCCGGAGCTGCATCACCCTTAATAAATAAAAGACAATATAGTAAGAATTTGAAAAGAGAGCTAACGGTAAGAACCGCTTCAGAAACGTTTGAAGGCGTACTTGCAAAAGCAACCGATACAAATATTACATTAGAGTGGAAAGTTAGAGAACCAAAGCCAGTAGGTAAAGGGAAGGTAACAGTAAAGAAGCAAGCGGATATCGCTTACGAAGATATTGTAGAAGCAAAAGTTATGATTAAATTTTAATTCAATAGGAGTTATGGAGAATATCGCGTTAATTGAATCTTTTTCAGAATTCAAAGACGATAAGCTAATTGACAGAGTAACGTTAATGGCGATTTTAGAGGATGTATTTAGAAGTGCCTTAAAAAAGAAGTATGGCGACGACGATAATTTCGACATTATTGTAAACCCCGATAAAGGGGATTTGGAAATTTGGAGAAACAGAGTTGTTGTTGCAGATGGTGAGGTTGAGGAACCTAACCAAGAAATTTCCTTGTCGGAAGCGCGTAAAATCGAACCGGATTTTGAAGTAGGAGAAGAAGTATCTGAAGAAGTAAAACTTATTCACTTAGGAAGACGTGCTATTTTAGCATTACGTCAAAACCTTATTTCTAAAATTCATGAGCACGATAACACCATCGTTTTTAAGCAATTTAAAGATTTAATTGGCGAAATTTACACAGCTGAGGTACATCATATTCGTCACAGAGCTGTTATTTTGTTGGATGATGAAGGTAACGAAATTGTGCTTCCTAAAGAAAAACAAATACCATCAGATTTCTTTAGAAAAGGAGATAATGTAAGAGGTGTTGTTGATAGCGTCGAGTTAAAAGGCGCTAAACCAACCATCATCATGTCTAGAACGTCTCCTGCTTTCTTAGAAAAGCTTTTCGAACAAGAAATACCAGAGGTTTTTGATGGTTTAATCACTATTAAAAATGTCGTTAGAATACCTGGTGAAAAAGCAAAAGTAGCGGTAGATTCGTATGATGATAGAATTGATCCTGTTGGGGCATGTGTTGGTATGAAAGGTTCAAGAATTCATGGGATTGTACGTGAATTGGGTAACGAAAATATTGATGTAATTAATTATACAAATAATTTACAATTATACATAACAAGAGCGTTAAGTCCAGCTAGGGTTACTTCAATAAAAATTAACGAAGAGACAAAACGTGCTGAGGTTATTTTAAAACCAGAAGAAGTAAGTAAAGCCATTGGTAGAGGTGGTCATAACATTCGTTTGGCGGGTCAATTAACTGGTTATGAAATAGATGTATTTAGAGAAGGTGCAGAAGAAGATGTAGAGTTAAGAGAATTCTCTGACGAAATAGAAGGATGGATTATTGAAGAGTTTAGTAAAGCTGGATTGGATACTGCAAAAAGTATTTTAGAGCAAGATGTAAACGATTTAGTGAAAAGAACAGATTTAGAAGAAGAAACAATTAAAGACGTTATTAGAATTCTTAGGGAAGAATTTGAAGAATAACATATATTTGAGTATTTTAAAGGCAATTTATGGCTGACACAATTAGATTAAATAAAGTATTACGGGAACTCAATATTTCTATTGACCGCGCAGTTGATTTTTTAGAATCAAAAGGGGTTGATATTGAAAAAAGTCCGAATACTAAAATTTCAGAAGAAGTACATGTAATTCTTTCAAACGAATTTCAAACAGATGCTAATAAAAAAGTAGCATCTAAAGAAGTTGGTGAAGCCAAATTGAAAGAAAAAGAGGTGCTACGTGAGCAAAGAGAACGTGAAATTGAAGAAAAGCAAAAAGAATCAGCCAGAAAAGAAGAAATAATAAAAGCCTCTAAAACACTTTCTGGACCAAAGCAGGTGGGGAAAATTGATTTAGATCCTAAAAAGCCTGAAGAAACCCCTGTTGCTCCAAAGCAAGAGGAGAAAGCGGTTGAGGTTCCTAAAGAAGAGGTTATAGAAAAACCTGTTGAAAAAGAACCTGTAAAGGAAGAAGTAAAGCCTCAAGTTCCTGATGAGGCAAAGAAAGAAGTTAAACCAGAAACTTCTAAACCTAAAGAGGAAGCAACACCAGAACCTAAAAAGGATGTTGAACCTAAAAAACAGATAACCAATTCTGAAGGTGAATTAATTACTGAAGAAAGGGTAAAAACCAAATACCAAGTACTTAGCGGTCCTAAAATAGCAGGTGATAAAATTGACTTATCTCAGTTTAATAAGCCTAAGAAAAAGAAAGAAGAAAAGAAAGCCGACGCAAAACCTGGTGATGCTGGAGCTTCAGCTAATAAGAAAAAGCGAAGACGTATCAGTAAAGTTGGAGGTCCGCAACAAGGTGGTGACAACAGAGGTGGCGATGCTAGCAAACCAGGTAACGACCGTTTTAAAGGTAATAAACCAGGACAAGCAAGACGCCCTATTGTTAAAGAAGATCCTAGTGAAGAAGATGTTAAAAAACAAGTCCGTGAGACTTTAGAAAAGCTTCAAGGAAAATCTTCTAAAGGAAAAGGTGCTAAATATAGAAGAGACAAAAGAGATCAACATAGAGATCAAACAGAAAGAAATTTAGAGCAAGAAGCAGCAGAAAGTAAAATTCTTAAGGTTACTGAGTTTGTTACGGCAAGCGAAGTGGCAACCATGATGGATGTACCAGTTACCCAAATTATTTCAGCGTGTATGTCACTTGGAATGATGGTAACCATGAATCAGCGTTTAGATGCTGAAACACTCTCAATTGTAGCAGAAGAATTTGGATATGAAGTAGAATTTGTAACCGCAGATATTGAAGAGTCCATTGAGGTTTTTGAAGATAGCGAAGAAGATTTAAAACCAAGAGCACCCATTGTAACCGTAATGGGTCACGTAGATCACGGTAAAACATCACTTTTGGATTATATCCGTAAAGAAAATGTAATTGCAGGAGAATCTGGTGGTATTACACAACATATTGGAGCCTATGGTGTTGAATTGGATAACGGACAAAAAATAGCCTTCTTAGATACACCGGGTCACGAAGCGTTTACAGCGATGCGTGCTCGTGGTGCACAAGTAACTGATATTGCCATTATTGTAGCAGCGGCAGATGATGATATCATGCCACAAACAAAAGAAGCTATTGCGCATGCACAAGCAGCAGGAGTTCCTATTGTTTTCGCCATAAATAAAATTGATAAACCAGCTGCAAATCCTGAAAAAATTAAAGAAGGATTAGCACAAATGAATTTGTTGGTAGAAGATTGGGGAGGAAAAATCCAATCGCACGATATTTCTGCAAAGGTTGGAACAGGTGTCAAAGAATTATTGGAAAAAGTATTGCTTGAAGCTGAATTATTAGAGCTAAGAGCAAACCCAAATAGACCAGCTTTAGGTACTGTTGTAGAAGCCTTTTTAGACAAAGGACGTGGTTATGTGGCAACTATTTTAGTGCAAGCAGGAACACTTAGAGTGGGAGATTATGTATTGGCAGGAAAAAATAGTGGTAAAGTAAAAGCCATGCAGGACGAACGCGGTAATAGCGTAACAGCTGCAGGACCTTCAACACCAGTGTCTATATTAGGTTTAGATGGTGCACCACAAGCGGGTGATAAATTTAATGTATTTGAAGATGAACGCGAAGCAAAACAAATTGCTTCAAAACGCGCACAATTACAACGCGAGCAATCGGTGAGAACACAACGTCATATTACCTTAGATGAAATTGGTCGTCGTATTGCATTAGGTGATTTCCAAGAATTGAATATCATTCTTAAAGGTGATGTGGATGGTTCTGTGGAAGCATTAACCGATTCATTCCAGAAACTATCAACTGAAGAAATTCAAGTGAATATTTTACATAAAGGTGTTGGAGCCATTACAGAAAGTGATGTGTTATTAGCATCTGCTTCCGATGCCATTATTATTGGATTTAATGTGCGTCCTGTTGGAAATGCAAGAAGCATTGCCGATAAAGAAGAAATTGATATCAGAACATACTCTATTATATACGATGCCATCAACGATCTTAAAGATGCAATGGAAGGTATGTTATCTCCGGAATTTAAAGAAGAGATTACAGGTACAGCAGAAATCAGGGAAATATTTAAAGTTACTAAAATTGGTAGCATTGCTGGTTGTATGGTAACTAACGGAAAAATCCTAAGAAATTCCAAAATCAGATTAATTAGAGATGGGGTTGTGGTGTTTACTGGAGAATTAGCGTCATTAAAACGATTTAAAGATGATGTTAAAGAAGTAACCAAAGGTTTTGATTGTGGTATACAAATTAAAAACTACAACGACATTCAGGAAGGTGATATTATAGAAGGGTTCCATGAAGTTGAGGTTAAAAAGAAACTTAAATAAGGAATTTTCATATTTCATAGAAAACAAAAAGCGACCAATTTGGTCGCTTTTTTTGTTTTATGAATCATTTTCATTGTTGTCCGATATAACTTTTTTAATGAAGTGGTTAGAACCTTTTCGATTGAAGCGAAAATTAGTCATTTTTTGACCAATCGAAGCCTTTTTAGAATTGCATAGCATTGCTACGGAATGAAAAAAAGACATTGAGAACCTGAATTCGATTATCAGCAATTGATGATTAAAGCCATTTTAACTCCTTTAACTCCTGCAAGGTTTTTTGAACTCCTGCAAGGTTTTAAAAACCTTGTAGGACTGAAAAACCTTGTAGGTCTGCTTCCCAAAACCTAAACAGCAATCGAATCCGGGCAAAAACCACCTGGTCTCCGGTTTCTTTTAGTGAAAC
>LLBY010003306.1_pt12 | contig 14640 bp, 16 predicted proteins | sample 1489401 | NCBI WGS metagenome assembly LLBY01 (sample SAMN04092656, study PRJNA295927) | soil metagenome | biome: Soil prokaryotic community; feature: Bulk soil; isolation source: soil from tomato rhizosphere | host: tomato cultivar Hawaii 7996 | place: South Korea | collected 2011-11-01 | reverse complement strand
TCTTCCGACTAAAAAAATTATCTTTGGTCAAACTTATTTTTTAAATGAACGACAACCTTATTCTAATTCTCGCCATTCTAATTTCTGGAGGTATTGGTGCCTATCTTGGTATGACCATTACTAAATTAAAAAGTAAAAGCGAACAAAGCACCTTGGAAGAACGCCAAAACCAAATGGCAAACACCATAAATGAGTTAAAACAACACCTTGGTAAAACTGAAGATGAACGTGAAACCATAAGAAAAGAAAAAGAATCATTAAATGCTGAATTAACTAGAAAACAAGCTGATTTTGAGAATTTAAAACTTAAAAATGAGGAGCAAAAAATAGAGGTCGAAAAGCTTCAAGAAAAATTTACTAAAGAATTTGAAAATCTTGCCAATAAGATCTTAGACGAAAATTCTAAAAAATTTACGGTTCAAAATAAGGACAATATAGATGCTATTTTAAAACCTCTACAAGATAAAATCCAGAATTTTGAGAAACGGGTTGAAGAAACCAATAAAGAAGACATTAATAGAAGTGCCGATTTGCGAAGACAGATTATTGGTCTAAAAGAGCTTAATGAGCAAATGACCAAAGAAACAACCAACCTAACAAAAGCATTAAAAGGCGACACAAAAATGCAAGGAAATTGGGGCGAATTGGTTTTGGAAAGGGTTTTGGAACGTAGTGGTTTACGTAAAGATTTTGAGTATTTTGTTCAACAAAGTTTTACAAATGATGATGGTAGAAGGGTTATGCCAGATATCATTGTGCATCTGCCAGGAGATAAAAAACTTATTATAGATTCTAAAGTATCGCTTGTTTCTTATGAAAGGTATATTAACGAAACAGATGAAAGCGAGCGATTGCCTCATCTAAAAAGTCATGTGCTATCTGTAAAAAAGCGTGTTGTTGAACTTGGAGAAAAAAACTACCATCAACTTTATCAGATGGAAAGCCCCGATTTTGTCCTTCTCTTTATACCTATTGAATCGGCATTTGCGATTGCTTCCATGGAACATCCTAGTTTATATGCAGATGCATTTGAAAGAAATATCATTATTGTAACACCGACCACGTTGTTGGCCGTTTTAAAAACCATTGATACCATGTGGCAGAATGAAAAACAAAAAGCAAATGCCATAGAGATTGCCACGCAGGCAGGAAAACTTTATGATTCTTTTGTTAATCTAACAGACGAACTTATAAAAGTAGGAAACCAAATTGGTACCGTTCAAAAATCTTATGAGAATGCTATGGTTAAATTAACCGGAAAAGGAAATCTAATCAAACGTGTTGAAAATTTAAAAATTCTTGGAGCAAAAGCCAGCAAGGAACAAAACCAAAAACTTCTAAAACGTGCTGATGGAGATTCAGACCAAGATTAATAAATAAACCCGTTGGGTGTAATTGCTTTATCAATACTAATTTTATATAAATTGTCACATTGAGCTTGTCGAAATGTATCTTCTGGTGTCTTCGACAGACTCAGACTGACACTTGAGTACTAAATTGACTTTAAATTATAATCAAAATTCATTATAAATTAAATTTTCTTAATTTCACCCAACGGATTAATAAATAATGAAATAAGCATGACCGAAAATTGGTCGCAATTGAAAATCATCGAATACCAAAAAAAATAGTAACCGATGAGATAAATACCAATGAAGATATACGACCCGAGCGATAGCGAACAGGCGAAGCAATTACATAAGACAGTTAAAAATCAATAAATATCTACATATGAAAATCATCACAAAAATTGGTATTGGCATTGGTATTATAATTATAGTATATGTCTGTTTTCTTTATTTTGCCACTTACAGCAATGGTGTGAGAGCAGGCGAATTAATTAAGTTCAGTCATAAAGGCGTGGTTTTCAAAACCTGGGAAGGTGAAATAAGCCAAGGCGTTTCTGAATCCCAAAGATTTGTATTTTCAGTTGAAGACAAAGAAAAACAGGTGATTGAAGATTTAAATAACTTTCAGGGCAAAATGGTGAAGCTTCATTATTTTGAACGTTATAAAACATTGTTTTGGTTGGGAGATACCAAATATTTTGTAACAAAGGTTGAATTACAATGATAACCCATACAACATATCACCTTAAAGTGTGATATATTTGTTTATCATGTAATTAAATGATATATTTGTTTATCACTTAATTGAATGATATATTTATTTATCATGTAATTGCGTGATATTTAAATTTTAATTGAATGACAAGCGTTATAACGGGAGATATTATAAACTCTAGAAAACAAAAAGAGCCTGAAGTATGGATGATCACCTTAAAGAAGGTATTATCGGGCTTAAGTGCTGACACCAAATATTGGGAAATATACAGGGGTGACAGTTTTCAAATAGAAATAAGAGATTATCATGCTAGTTTTATGGCTGCTATTTATATAAAAGCCGCTATTAAAATGATTAAAGGTTTAGATGTTCGGTTGGCGATTGGTGTTGGCAATAAAACGTATGACGGAAATGATGTTACAGAATCTAATGGCGAAGCTTTTGTATTTTCGGGAGAAATGATAGAAACCTTGAAAAAGGAAAAACAGAATTTGCGAATTAAAACCAAGAACAACGAAATTAACAAAGAATTAAATTTATATTTTAGATTCGCATTAATTACCATGGATAGTTGGAGTGTTAATTCAGCTGAAATTGTAAAATTGAGCATAGAAAACCCGAAGGCGCTACAAAGCGAATTAGGACAATTGATAGGCATTAGTCAAAATGCGATAAGCAATCGTCAAAAACGTGCCCATTTAGAAGAAATTTTAGAGTTAGATCACATGTACAGACATAAAATGAATTCATTATGATAGTTTTAATAAAGCTTTTGTTAGCACATATTATCGGTGATTTTTTTCTTCAACCTAAAAAATGGGTCAAAGAAAAAGAACAGAAAAAGCTAAAGTCGGATAAGCTGTATCTGCATGTTTTAATTCATGTTGTTTTAACCGGCATTTTTCTTTGGGATATTTCGTTATGGCCTATTGTTGTAACCATTGGCATCACACATTTAATTATTGATGCTACAAAACTTTTAATTCAAAAGAAAAAAACAAAACGTTTATTCTTTTTTATAGATCAGTTACTTCATATTATAGTCATTTTCTTGTGTTATTATCTTTATACCGAAAGCCTATTCAACCTAAATGACATAGTAACAGAAAACAGTCTACTGTTATTGGTTTGCTTATTATTCTTAACCGTTCCAGTTTCTATTATCATGAAAATTATTTTTGCGAAATGGAACATAGAAAAGCTAACAAAAGACAACCAATCGTTAGAAGATGCTGGTAAGTATATTGGTATTTTAGAACGTATTTTAGTTTTTATTTTCATCATATTTAACCATTGGGAAGCCGTTGGTTTTTTAATAACTGCAAAATCTGTTTTTAGGTTTGGGGATTTAAAAAAGTCTAAACACCGAAAACTTACAGAATACATTTTAATAGGCACACTCATTAGCTTTGGCATTGCCATCATTACAGGAATTATATACACTTATATTATTACACATGTTTAAAACCACCGAAGAATCACAAGTAACCATAACCCAACTCATGCTGCCATCACATTCCAATTTTAGCGGAAAAATCCATGGTGGTTTTATATTAAGCCTTATGGATCAAATCGCCTTTGCTTGTGCCTCTAGACATTCCAGAAACTATTGCGTAACCGCATCGGTAAACAAAGTCGATTTTTTAAATCCTATAGAAGTTGGCGAACTGATAACACTTAAAGCCTCAGTTAATTACACCGGTAGAACCTCTATGGTTATTGGGGTACGCGTAGAATCCGAAAACATTCAAACCGGCGAAAAAAAACATTGCAACTCATCTTATTTCACCATGGTTGCTAAAGATGAAAACGGAAAAAATGTACCTGTTCCAGGAATTATTTTAGACACTAAAAATAAAGTAAGACGCTTTGCCAGAAGTATTGCCAGACAAGAACAGGCAAAAAACAGAACCACGGCGTTTAGAACTTCAGAATTTAAAATGGAGCTGTATTTAGATTCTTTAAAAGATCAAAATGCTAAAATAGATTTGATTGAAAGTTAAGAGACTGTCTAAAACTATTTTTAAAAATCTATTCTTAAAACAGCATTAGGAGTCAAACCCAAAGAGCGTTGGTTGGTTTCATTAACCACTTCATTATTTATTTTATAAAATCGGTTAATCTGATTTTCCCTATCCAAAACATTCCAAAGCGAAACTCCAACATTTGCTTTGGTTTTGTTGGTTAGCTTAAAATTATAAAGGGCAGATATATCCAAGCGTACATAGTCTTCTAAATTTGAAATATTAACAGCTTCATAATTCACTTCGCCATTTACAATCTCGTTGCCTGCAATTGGCAACGTTGTCGGTTTTCCAGAATGCCAATTTAATCCAGCAGATAGTTTTAAATGTGTTAAACTATAAGTCATTCCTAAAGTAGCAGCATGTTTAATATGATAGTTACTTGGAAAATAATTGGGTTGTAAGTCTTTAAAGCGGTATTCGTTGTGCATATATGCGTAGCTTATCCAAGTACTAAACGTATTGATGTGTTTTCGAAATAACACATCTACCCCACTTATACGGTTAGTTCCGGTACTTTTAGAAAATTCAAATTGATTCTGAAACCCTTGGCTTTGTGCTGTAATGCCTTCAACATGCTTTACATATCCTTCTATATTAAACAACCACCCTCTATGACTGTAATTTAAACCTAGTGATGCCTGTTTACTTGTAATTACAGGAATGTCTTTATTATTTGATAGCTGCCACCGACGCTTTTCAATTCCTAAAAAATCGTTTTGGAAGTTAATGACCTGTGATGTATTCTGATGCTTAAATTCGCCCAAAACCTCAACGGTGAAAAAGTCTAAAAAACGCTGACTAAAACTTAATCGTGGTTCCCAAATAGACTTACTGAATTTTTCAATAAAATTATATCTAACACCAAAATTTAAATTCGAATTTCTATTTGCAGACCTGTAACCCAATTGGGAAAAAACACCATGTGTTCTAACGACTTCCGAAACCAAAAGCCTAAACAACGGGGTGTCTACATCATCTAAATTGGTGACTTCGGTTTCCACAAAATGGTAACCTCCCAATATGTGCAAAGCCTCATTAAATCCATAATTGCTCTTTAACTTTAAACTGGTTTCAGACACGATGTTTTCTTGTAAAAAACGTTGGGAATCGAGTATATCAACATTGACAGCCTTAAGTTTATAATCGGTTTCATAAATTTCAAATGCCGTTTGCAGCTTGTCATTCCAAGTTCTGTTATAATGTACCGCGCCTGCAATGCTATTTTGGGTTAAATTACTTTCCCTAGATTCTTCTTCGTCATTTACAAATGCATTTTCATTAAACTGAAGTTCGTTGTATACATTTATAAAATTAACCCGCAATTCGTCCTTATCATTTATTTTATAGATCCATCGCAAGGACGTGTCGTAAAAATCAAATGTTTTATCTGTATTGGTAATGGTTGTAGTATTATTAGAAACCTCCGTGTTTTGTGAAATTCTCTCAAAAAAGGCTGTGTAAGTGGGTGTTTCAATAAAATCACTAATCGATTTTCTTGCAGCCACTTGTATTGAAGATGTTTTATTAATTGGAACATCAACAAAAGCATTGGCATCTGTTAAATTAACACCTACAGTTGCGTTAAGTTTGTTGTTAACTGATTGATTGGTTTTCATTGAAATAGTTCCGGAAACACCATCGGTATAACTCACATCGCTCCCATTCTTTCTTAATGAAACCTTTTGGGTAATTTGGGGATTATACATGGAAATCAAACCGAAAAAATGACCGGATTGATACATTTTTATATCATCCCAAAGAATCAGGTTTTGATCGTGTGTACCCCCTCTAATATTTATATTTGAAACAGTCTCGTTGATACTTTGAATCCCTGGAAACGCCTGGACAGACTGCAAAACATCATTATCTATTAATCCTGGAAGGATATCAAAATCTGAAAAATTTATTTCATAAGAACCATTGTTTATCTTATTTATACCACTTGCGATATAATTTGAAACAACAACTTCCGACAGTGACTGAAAATTAGGAAACAAAAAAACATCTGCACACCCTGATTTTGAAAATTGATTATAGGGTTTGACGATAGTTTGATACCCTATAAACCGAATGGTGACGGGCTGTGTTATGCTTTTAACTTTAATTTGAAAAAAACCATGTTCATCTGTTGTGGTAGAGTTCATTAAGGTTTGAACCGTTGCATATGCTAAGGGTTGTAAATTATCTTTATCTTTTACATAGCCACAAAGTATTTTATCTTCTTTAGGCTTTACAAGAACAATACCATCGCTCAACATAGAAAACAATAAACCCGTTTGGGTTTCTAGATAAGTTAAGACTTCCTTTAACGGTAAACTTGCATCTGGAGAAATGAGGAAAATATTTTCAATAGTATCTTCGGCATAATTAAACTGAATATGGTACTGTGCTTCTAATACATTTATAACATGAACTAACGCTTCTTGCTTATTGGTATTTTGAGCATAACTACTAAAAAAAACAAAAAACAAAAAACAAAAAAAAATGGTTGTTTCTTTAATTCTCCTTTCCATGAATTATTACCAGGTTTGAAGAACTCAATTCATAGGTCATATTCATAGGCAGCGTTATGGCAATAAGAGCATTTTCGAGATTATTATGTACAAATTCCCCCGTAAACAATCTGTTGGTATTTATATTTTTAAAAGTGACTTGTATGTTGTATTGTCTTTCTAATTCCGAAAGTACTTCTTTTATTGGAATCGCTTCAAATTCACTCCTGTTTTCTCTCCATTTTGGAGCAGATGCCACTATTTTACCTTGGGTAAATTTACCATTTAAAATTTGATATACGTCACCTGCCAATAATTTTCTGGTGATGGTATCTGAAGTTACTTTTACAATACCTTCAAAACATCTGACTTCAAAATAATTTTCACGTTGTTTTACATTAAACTGTGTACCCACAACCGTTACTATTCCACTTTCCGTTTGAACATCAAAGGTTTTTCCTTTAGCAACTCTAAAATAAGCTTCTCCATCGAGCTTTAAAAACCTGTTTTCATCCCAATTTTTGGTGTTAAATTCAATTGAAGATAGGGCGTTTAACTCTACTTTAGAATGATCTGGAAGCTCAATAGCAGATTTCTCGCCAGCTAAGGTTTCTACATAAGTGGATGTATTTGAAAAAAAGGCAAAATAAATACTCAACCCAATAACAACAACACTCGCTATTTTTAGCAACGACCTAAATCCATTTAATTTTCTAACAGGTGTTTTTGATGATTTATACCGCGTCTTAAAGGTATTAAAATCATCCGATTTAGAGACATGTGATGCTTTAAAATGTTGTGCATTTTCAATAATATATTCGCTTAACTTAGCATCATCCAACTTACTAAACATTTCTTTTTCAGCATCATTAAGGGCTTCTTTTAACCATTTTTCCATTAAACTATCTTTGTCCATCTATCCTTGACTTTAATATATAACAACTTCAAACTAAATTCTCCTGATTATTTTATTTTAAATCCTTCCAACTCTTTCTTCAACGTATTGAAGGCACTATAAATCCTATACTCTACTACTTTCTGGGTAACTCCTAAAAGTTCGGCAATTTCGCTATGTTTTTTCCCTTCCACTTTATTCAATAGAAAAGCAACACGTTGTTCTTCATTTAAATTTTCTAATACTTTTTGATAGCGTTGTAAAAATTGCTCTTTTTCTAAAATAAATTCCGGCGATTCGTTAGTGTAATCTTTTGGCTTTTCTTGATGGTATTTCAATACTACTTTTTGATGCTTTATCTCATTTAACATCAAATTGTTTGCAACGGTAAACAAAAAAGATTTGGCTTTACTTAAAGTGACATTTTTGCAATTATCCCATAACTTAACAAAAGCATCTTGTGCTACATCATTAGGGTTTATTTGTGACCCATATTTATAATATAAAAAATTGAGTAAGTCTTGTGAATATTTGTTGTAAACACGCTCAAAAATTTTGTCTTCACAAATATGGTCGTTAAGTTCTTTTGGCAAAGTATTTAATTTAGTGCTTAAAGTTATACAAAAAAATTATTAAAAGTTTCGGGAGTTTTACGTACCTAGTTGTTTAATTATTAAAAGCCCCCGTTAAATACGGTCAAATTATGAAAACAATAGCTAAAAAAGTTATCTTTTACATTTTTATAATAGTATTGACGCTAACAACTTCTTGCAGGTCCGAGGAAACGGAATTTATACAAGCACCAGAAGATGAAGTGTTGGTTGCCAATTCGCCTGTTGCCAGTTTAATGCAAAAAACGTCTACCAACGATGGTTCTAAAGATAACATTGTTTATAATGCCAATTGCTTTAATATAAAACTACCTATAACCGTAAATGCCAATGGAAATACCATAATTATTAATTCTGAAGAAGATTATAAAATTATTGAATATCTTTTTGATGAAGACGATGATGATATTGATACCATTTCCATTTCTTTTCCAATCACCATAATTCTCAGTGATTTTACGAGTGTAACAATCAACAATTACACAGAACTATATAACTACTCCAGTACTTGTAATGGGGAAAATGAAATTGATGACGATATAGAATGCTTAGATTTTAACTATCCCATTACGGCTTCCTTGTACAACTCAAACAACGAAATTATAGATAGTATTACCATAACTTCCGATGCCCAGCTATATGGGTTTATCAAAAATTTAAATAGCTCAGATTTTGTTGCCATTACATTCCCTATTAAGGTAACGCTTTATGATGGTACCGAATTAACTATTAACAATCTAGTTGAATTAAAAAACCTTATAGAAACTTATGACAATAATTGTGATGAAGATGATGATTACGATTATAATGATGATGATTGTAATGACTGCAACCAAGACCAATTACTGGATGTTTTAACCAATTGCTCAGGCTGGGAAGTTGATAAATTAAAACGTTACGGTAACGATTATGATAATTACTATGATGGCTATACCTTCAACTTTTACCCTAATGGTACACTTTCAGTTTATTGGGACGGCATCACGGCATACGGCACTTGGGTGGCATCTGGGGAAGGTAACAATATGGTAGTAACCGTAAATATTCCAGGACTGGATTATTGCAATAATGATTGGGTTTTACATGAAATATCTAAATATACCGAAACTAAGATTGATTTAAGAGTTGGAGATAATGACCGATTAAGATATACCAAAAGTTGTAATTAAAGCACTTAAAATAAACTAAAGAATGTTGAAATATTTAATGAAAAATAACAGCTAGTAGAAATACCTAATGAAAAAGAAAAATTTCATTTTCAAATGTCATTTTTTAAGTGTTAAAACATTTGATTACTAGCAAAACTGCTTCAGCTTAACCGCTGAAGCAGTTTAAAAAAATAAAAAGTTATGAAAAAATGGTCCATATTAATATTGCTATGTATTGTTGTTGTTATTATAGGTTACAGATACGTTTATCAAGACCATCGGGATATAGCAACCGAAACATCTACATATAAACTTACAGCATCAGATATTTCGAATGAATTTGCAATTAACCCCATGTCATCAGAAAATAAATATTTAAATAAAACTATTGAAGTTAGTGGCAGTATTTCAGATAAAAATCCACAAAGCATTACTATAGAGGACAAAGTGTTTTGTCAATTTTCAAGCGAAATCCAAACGTCTTTAAATACTGACCAAGTCAAAATTAAAGGTCGTTTTATTGGTTATGATGACTTGTTAGAACAAGTGAAACTAGACCAATGTATTATTATTGATTAACTTAAAACTGAAATTATGAAAACAATATTACTATTTTACAGTTTAATATTCTTTGGAATGTTAAATATCAATTCTCAAACACAAACCTATCAAATTAATTGGACTTTTGGAGTTAATGGAGAAAGTGCCAGCAAAACCATTGAAGAAGGTGATACCATAGAATGGGTTTGGGGAGATTCTGGATTCCATACAGTTACAAACAAAGCTGGAAGCACAGAATCTTTTGATAGTGGAAATAAAAATGGCTTAGGATATACATACAGTTACACTTTTACCTCTGTTGGCACAAACGATTATCAATGTGATTTACACGCTATGTCTATGTTCGGAACTATTACCGTAGTAGCTGAAGGCACCTTGAGTTTAGATGACTTTTCAATTAACAATTTCTCTATAGCCCCAAACCCCAGTCGATCTTCAATAAAACTAAATTTTCCAAGTTCTGTGAAGGAAGCTTCTATGGAAATATATAATGTATTAGGTAAACAAATTTATACCTCAAATAACATAAATGATTCTGAAATTGATGTTTCAAAATGGGATACTGGCATATATATTATAAAAGTATCCTCTCTAGGAAATGCCAAAACCAAAAGATTTGTGAAAATTTAATAAAACTGAGTCTAACATAAAGTAAGTACCATACTTAAAAAAACAACCAAATGAAAAACATTTTAATTATCCTTTTTCTACTTCCGATATATACATTTTCACAAGACAATTTGTTAAACGAAATAGATACAGATTCTACTTGGGCAAACTATGCAGATGCCACTTTTAAAGGACTGAAAATCGTCAATTTTGAATCAACCAAATTAGTAGCAAAAAACCAATTTACATTTATTGTAGCACATAGATTTGGTAGCATTGAAAATGGATTTGACACTTTTTTTGGATTGGATGATGCTGTAACACGACTCAACTTTATTTATGGCATATCCGATGGTTTCAATGTTGGGGTTTCTAGAAGTTCCTACCAAAAAATTTATGAGTTCTCAACAAAATACAGGATTCTAAGACAAATAGAAAATGGTTCACCCTTTACGGTTGTAGGATTTAATGAATTGCTTATAAACACGGCATTAAATAAGGATAATTTACCATTACTGGAATTCAAACATCGCTTAACCTATGTAGCTCAATTATTGGTCTCAAGAAAAATAAATACCAATTTGTCATTGGAATTAGCACCCACATTTTTTCATGAAAATTATGTTGCTATAGACGAGCAGGATAATTCTCAATATGCATTGGGTATTGGTGGGCGTTACAAATTAGGAAAACGATGGTCCATTAATCTAGACTATGGCTGTCACTTAAACAGGGCTGACAATTCCCCTTATAAAAATCCATTATCTATTGGTTTTGACTTAGAAACCGGCGGACACGTATTCCAAATGCATTTTACCAATGCCCAAGGGATGAATACAAACACCTATTTAGGTCAAGCAACTGGAGACTGGGGTGATGGCGATATATTTTTCGGATTTAATTTAAGTAGAACATTTTAATACCCAAACCATGAAAAAAAAATCATTAATACTTGCAGTGTTTACTGCCTTAATAATCTTTAATTGTGCAAATGATAGTGAGGATGACTTGATTGATCCAAATTCGCTACCAGCAATTGTTAACTATGTCGACCATATAAAACCTATCATAGATAATAACTGCATAGGTTGTCATAGTAACCCTCCAGTAAATGGCGCACCAATTTCTTTAATCACTTATCAAGATGTTAAATCTGCTGTACAAAACAATCATTTAATAAGTAAAATTAATGGAAATGGTCCAGGAGAGCTAATGCCACTAGGTGGTCAAAAGTTACCTCAACTCACCATTGATCTCATTACAAAATGGGAAACAGATGGTCTTTTAGAAAATTAATTTTAAATAAGAATGCTATGAATTTTAAATATATAATATCATTATTAGCAATCACCGTATTACTTTTTAATTGCTCCAGTGGCGATGATGACCCTTCAGATCCAGATCCAACACCAGACCCAAACCCAACTGCAGTTACCTATAATGGCCATATAAAGAGCATTATAACTAATAATTGTACGTCGTGTCATGGAAGTACACCTACAAATGGAGCACCCATGTCTTTAACAACATATAGTCAAGTAAAAAGTGCCGTAGAAACTAGAGGATTAATTACAAGAATAAACAGCACATCAAACCCCATGCCTCCATCACCTAACAGTCCTTTATCAAACGCTGACAAAAATCTTATTCAACAATGGAAAGATGGTGGTTTTCTAGAAAACTAAATTAAAAGAGGCCCTCTAAAAAGTCTCGTTTTATGTCATCCTATGAGTTTGTCGAAATATTTTAACTCACCAGTAATCCATTTCGGTTTCGACAAGCTCAACCTGACAAATTAAATTTAAAGACCTTTTAGACAGGCCGTTATAATCATCAAAATAAAAGAAAATGAAAAAATTAGTATATATTATTGTGTTAATAAGCATGAATGCATTTTCCCAGACTAAATTCATAACTAAATCGGGGATTGTCAATTTTGAAGCTTCGGTACCTTCTTTTGAAGAAGTAGCTGCTAAAAACAATTCTGCAACTGCTATTTTAAATACTGAAAATGGTGAATTTGCAGCATTGGTCTTAGTTAAAGGATTCCGCTTTAAAAATGCCCTGATGGAAGAGCATTTCAACGAAAACTATGCTGAATCTGACAAATATCCAAAGGCTACCTTTAAAGGAAAAATAGATGGTTTTTTAATAAATAAACTTTCCGATAAACCAAGTGTATTTTATCTTAATGGGGCTCTTACTTTCCACGGAAAAACCAAAACTCTTGAAAAAGTAGCTGTAAGCATCTCCAAAAAAGAAGGACAAATAAACATTACTGGTCATTTTACAGAAAAGGCTTCTAGCTTTGATATTAAAATTCCAAAAATAGTAAGTTCCAAAATTGCCAATGATATTGAAGTAACATTTGAGTTTCTTCTCAAATCAAAATAGTATGCTTAAATCGTTTGTCTAAATTGAATTGAATGAATGCTCTAAAAACCTTGTTGTATTTTTCCATTTTTAAATATCCTTTAAAGCGGGACGAAATATTTTCATTCTCTAATTTGAAAAACAAGGTTCTTTTGGATGAAGAGCTGTCACAACTTTTGGAAAAAAAAGCTATATACAAAATAAACGACTATTATTTATGTGAAAACAATAGTCTTCATGTTGAAAGAAGAATACTTGGAAATAGTATGGCCAGCGATATATTTCCTAAAGCAATAAAAATTTCAAACTTTATTGCCAAATTTCCTTTTGTTGAAGGTGTTGGAATTTCGGGATCATTATCAAAAGGTTATCATGATGAAAAAAGCGATATAGATTTCTTTATTATTACTTCTCAAAAAAGGCTTTGGATTGCACGCACCATACTGGTTCTTTACAAAAAAATATTCTTACTCAATTCAAGAAAATATTTTTGTGTTAATTATTTTATTGCAAGCAATATGCTTGAGATTGATGAAAAAAACAGATTTACCGCTACAGAACTCATCACCATGATACCAATGTGTGGCAAAGATGTTTTTCAATCTTTTTATATGGAAAATCAATGGGTGGAAAATTATTTTTCTAATTATGTAAAAAAAGATGATCAAATCAACACCGTTAAAAAAAACTTTCTAGTTAAACTTACTGAACGTCTGTTAAAAAGTGATTTTGGAGATTATTTGGATATCTGGTTTATGAAATTTACCTATAAAAAATGGAAAAGTAAGTTTAAAAACTTAGACAAAGCTAGTTTTGATATAGCTATGAAATCTACAAAAAATGTGTCGAAACACCATCCACAAAATTTTCAAAAAAAGGTTATTGATACTTTAAATGAAAAGTATTCTAAAGTTAAAAAAATTCATAATATCACTTTAGAACATGAACATGCTTGATGTCGTATTCTCACATTCTTACTATTACAAATTCGACCCTAAACAGTGGAAGAACAAAACGCCATACCCACCGTTAGGCACACTATACGCGGCATCATTTCTTAGAGAAAACGGTTATAAAGTTGGACTTTTTGATACAAATCTTTTAGACAATCCTCAATCAATTAAACCTTTTTTAGAAACACATAAGCCGAAAATTTTTGTCATTTATGATGATGGGTTCAATTACCTCACAAAAATGTGTTTAACCACCATGCGTGAGGCAGCTTTTAAAATGATCAAAATAGCAAAGAAACTGAATTGTACCGTGATTGTTTGTAGTTCTGATGCTACAGACCATTATGAAAAATACATGGAGTCTGGAGCTGATTTTGTAATAAAGGGAGAAGGTGAAATAACCTTAAAAGAACTTGTTGATGCCAAAATAAACCATACAGATTTTTCGAATATAAAAGGCATTTGTTTTTTTAAAAATGATGAGTTTGTTATGACGCCTAGTCGAACTGTCGCCAAAAACTTAGACGGGTTTTCATTACCAGCTTGGGATTTAGTTGATATGGATGCATACAAATCCATCTGGAAACAAGGTGGTAACACATTTACTTTAAATATTGCTACCACCAGAGGTTGCCCTTATAAATGTAATTGGTGCGCAAAACCCATTTATGGCAATCGGTATAACTCCCATTCGCCAGAATACATTGTAAAACATATTGCATATTTGGTTAAAACATATCAGGTTTCACGTTTTTGGATGTGCGATGATATTTTTGGATTGAAACCCAATTGGGTTCAAGAATTCAATCTAGAATTAAAGAAAAAAAACATCAAAATTAAATATTTTATTCAAAGTCGTGTTGATTTATTATTGAAAGAAGATACTATTGATGCTTTAGCCGAATCA
>LLBY010028970.1_pt2 | contig 14642 bp, 8 predicted proteins | sample 1489401 | NCBI WGS metagenome assembly LLBY01 (sample SAMN04092656, study PRJNA295927) | soil metagenome | biome: Soil prokaryotic community; feature: Bulk soil; isolation source: soil from tomato rhizosphere | host: tomato cultivar Hawaii 7996 | place: South Korea | collected 2011-11-01 | reverse complement strand
CCCACCGTATATGTTACGGACACTTTCGAGGTTGCCGCTTGTAATTAAAGTTGAAAATCCTTATAATGACATTATATCGGCGGATAGACGACTTTTTTTATTTTATGGATGGGATACTTTAGCAAAATCACATTAGAACGATAGAAGACAATCCAAACTACGACTCTAAGAAGAAACCAGAATATTGCTGGAGTACAGATGCCCGTGCTCAACTGGTTCTAGCTAGCCAAGGAAAGGGGCCCAAAATAATGCATCGAAGTGGTCTGGCCAATGCAGTGCTCATCATAACAATCGGTCTATCGTCCGGATGTGCTTCTCGTATAGAGCCGCCCATAGTCAATGAAATTCTGGCACAACCAGATACCAGCCTCACAGTCGGCGAAAACATCAGCTTGACCGTCAATGCTTCCGGCACAAACATGACGTTCGAGTGGACCGCCCTGCGAGGTCAAATCTCAGAGCCCACCCAACCTGCCGTCCTCTACACCGCCCCCGATACGCCGGGGATTGATACAGTCACGGTAAAAGTCACTTATGATGGAGGGGAAATTATCAGGAGCATCACACTCGACGTGCTCGCGCTTCCTGATCCAACTGCGACACATACACCCGTGCCGGCAGACACGCCAACCGCGTTTCCAGAGCCAATCGCCTGTAACAGCCCTGCAGTGACCAAAAACCTGTTTCCCCAATTGTCCGAAGTTAGTGGGCAAATGTCATTCTATGGACCTCTGGAAGAATCGGGATATGTCTGTGAAGCTGTCTATGATGTTGTACACACACAGTCACTCGCGATTCATATTGCGTACGAGAACATTGGGGAGAACGTTGGCTGGTGGGGGATCGGTACGCCGACAGGGTATGACGCTGCATCGTACGGCCAGATTTGTTTCTGGGCGTATGCGCAGCAGCCTAACCAGGCCTTCCGCCTGAAGATGAAGGATACGGCGGGAAAAGAGAACGGCGTCGTCACCATCCTTGAGCCAGCCAATCAATGGGCGGAGATCTGTACAGATCTAAATAAGTTCGCGGAGCTGGGCATCAAGCTCAATAGCCTTGAAAATATCAATCTCGGTTTTGAGCAGCCGACAGGTAGCGCCGAGATCTGGGTAGCTGATTTCGAGTTTAGGTAACAAGGGTGCTGATCAGATATGACAACGCAACGACGTCCCATCAAAGTCTTCCTCTGCCATGACTCTCAGGATACGACAAAAGTAAATGAGTTATATCGCTATTTGCGTAGACGGGGTATCAGGGCCTGGTTCTCTGAAGTAGATCTAGTAGGTGGACAGGATTGGCAAGTAGAAAGCCAGAAGGCATTAGCCGCTTCCGATGCTGTCATTATCTGTTTGACGAAAGGCTCGGTTGCGAGAGAAGGTTATATCCAGAGACAAGTGAAATTCGCACTGGATAAGGCTCTCGAAATGCCCGAGGGCAGGATTTTTCTCATTCCCGCCCGATTTGAAGCGTGCGAAATTCCATTCATGTTAAGTCGTTACAAATCGGTGGATTTGTTCGATCAAGGTGGGTATCAGAGGTTAAGGATGGCGTTGCAGGCGCGGGCGAGAGATATTAATGCATCGGAGATACCATCCGAGGCCGAGATTCCCTCAAGCGATGATGAACCCATGCCTCCTGTACTGAGTCCGGAACCGCCCGCGCCGATCGATGAGCCAAAAAATCCCCTTCCTACCTGGGTGGTATTGCTTCTGAATTTGGTGATTACCGTGGCAGCGTCGTTTCTGCTCGGTAATCGCGTCGAAGCCCCCTGTGTCAGTGCGCCTCTGATAAGCGCCGTAAGTGTAGTTTTGATTGGGTTAATAGTCTTTCACATCATCTGGCGATTTGCATATCCCGACATGACGAGAAATCCAGAAGGAATTATGGAGTTTCCGCTGATCAAGGTGCCTCTTTCCGTGTTGATTAAGATTGTAAATTCCATACATCCGTGGAAGGTGGGAACTGTTCTTTTACTCATCGTTTCCCTCGTCGTCCTCGTTGGTGCCGCATTTCTGAACCTGCATCCTTCTTCCCCTTTTTATGCACAATCACAACCGTTTACGATCCAGGGATTTTCAGTACAGCGGTCCGTGCCTCCCGCAAGGGAGCAACTTCCTCCTGGCAACCCACTCACGATGGTAGCGGGCGAAAGTGTCCTGATTGAGGTCGTGTTGCTTGGCGAAGCTCAAGTGTCCTGTACATGGTCTATCCTGACCATGCCCAATACTGAGGAAACTGGTTGTTCTATCGATTATAGGGCGCTCACCCCGGGCGTAAATGACATCCTATCGGTGTTTGTACAGCCTGCCTGTGGAGTGAACAACAAATCTGCCAGTCTATTCATCGATATACAACAATAGATTGTATGAGTAGGTAAAGGAGGCCTAACATGTACCTGCAAAAGATCTTTCGAAAAGCGATTTATTTCATCGCAATGGCCTTGCTAGCCGGATGCGAGCTAGGGGGAACTCCGCCTCAGGTGGGTGAGATTCAGGCACAAAGAGGCACAACAATCACGACGGGTGAGGAAGCTAGTTTGACAATCGCGGCCGATGGAAACCAGCTGACGTTTGAGTGGTCTGCACAACGAGGGAAACTGACCAATTCTGCGCAACCTGCCGTGATTTATACTGCTCCTGGCACGCCCGGCCCTGATACGGTTACCGTGAAGGTTACATATAGTGGTGGTCAAATCATTAGGAGCATAATTTTCGAGGTGGTGGCGCCGCCACCACCACCTGAGACCGAAACTCCACTTCCTGCAGCCACGGCAACGGCAACTTTGGCTCCTGAACCCACCGCAGCACCAGACCCAATCGCCTGCAATCATCCGGCCGTGACCAAGCAGCTTTTTCCTCAAATTGAAAACGTGAACGGTCAGTTCCCAATGTACGGGCCAGAGACCGAACCCAATTTTCTTTGCGAAGCTGTTTACGATCGCGTCCATACTCCTGGGGGTATGGCTGTCCATATCAAATACGTGAATGTCGGAGCGAATTTTGGTTGGTGGGGCATAGCTATTAAATCGCCGGATAGCTACGATGCATCAAAACATAGACAGCTATGTTTCTGGGCATATGCGCAGCAGCCTAACCAATCCTTCCGTGTAAAGATGAAAGACAAGACTCCACCTCCAGATAATGAAGCGGGAGATGTCACAACGATCGAAGTGGCGAATGAGTGGAAACAGGTCTGTACCGACATCTCGAAATTCATAGCCAAGCGTATAGAGCCAGATAAAATGGATAATATCAATCTCGGATTCGAGCAGCCCAGTGGCAGCGCCGAGATCTGGGTGGCTGATTTCGAGTTTAAGTAGCTTAAGCATAAGGTGCCAATCGTAAAGAAAAGGGATTGGCACCTTGTATCTGTTCACTACGACTTTTCGAGCTTTCGTCAGGACCCAAAGCTGAGATTCATCAGGGATGGAGGTTTCCATGAAGCTATTGTATTTGCGCCAGGCGTCGACCCGGTTGTGGGTTCTTCTATTAATGCTCTGTTTGCTCGTGGCGAATTTGGGTTCAGCGGGTACCGCGCATGCTTCCCCTGGTGGTTGTTCGGTAATCTACGATGGCGGCAATGGCTGGGTGATCGATCAATGCACCTCAGACACAGACCCTGATGTGGCTGCCGCCCCGATGACAGTGTTGCTCAATGGAGTGTCGAAGGGCAATGCTCTTCTTATCCGCATCTATCACAAATCGCAAAGCGACCCGGGCACACCGCAGGTGGCTGTGATCTACTCCTCGGGTTATGTCCGTCTGAAACAAAATGACGATCCATCTCCCTTCATTCCCTTTGGCACCTCGTTTATCTTAGGTCCCGCGTACTGGGCAGGTCCATCCACCTATTATCATAACCCTCAGCTCACCCGGCTCGAGATCGATACGACCTGGCTGCCGGACTCGCCGCTGCGCATGAGGGCTCTGGGCACCAATCATGCGTTCAACGTGACCTATGATATGGTCATGCCCCCGCCGCGTGACCGCCAGACCCGCTTACATGTCGATCAATACTACGCCGCGGCCGCGACCGTCAACATTCCCGCGGCGCGCCTGGCAAACAAAGAAGGATTCAAGCTGGTCCAGGCTTCATCGATGTTTATCAAGAACGGTTCTCCGTGCAATGGCGGTTATACGGAATGTCACGATAGCAATGACATCCGGTTCATTGCCGACGATTTGAATCGTCGGCAATTGGATTTCTCCGGTTTGACCCCACCCTCCTTTATTTTGTCTGCTCCAAGGCCCCTGGGCGCCACATGGCTCGATGTGCTTCACAAGGACGATCAAAGCTGGCAAAGCCAGATCGGCTCAGGCATGAGCGGCAATACCCCGAATGCACGCATTGCTCTGGATGAATTGCCGACAGCCTATACCATCACACCACAAGGCTGGATCGCACCGACGAGCGATCCCAACGACGATAACGTCAATGTATGGTTGCATGATGACCGTCCGTCCTCTGGTTCCTGGACACCAGGCAAAACCGATAAGGTCAGCTATTGGCTATTGGCACAGGATAATCCTCCCGACCCCTGGGCAGATCTGGGGTTGCGCCAAGGATTGACGTTCCTTAATTTCAATGGAACTCCTAACTGTTATCTTGTAAAAGATACTGATACAACAGGAACCGTATCCCCGGGCAGTGGTTACACCGACAAAGTACTCCAGCTGTCCTACAACCTCGGCAGCGCCAACGGCAATTGGGCCCAAATCCGCTGCGACTTCAACCCGCCTCTCAATCTCTCCGCCTATGACCATTTGCGCTTCGAATGGCGGGGGAGTCGGCAGGGCGGAAATTCGCTGGAGGTGGGACTCATCAACCCGAACGGTAAGATCTTCGGGCGGGGATATCATCATGTAACCCAACATTTCTGGTGGGGACAGGTGATCGTCCCATTCCGACACCTGCATGCATGGGATCCGGCAACGCAATTCAATCCCTCACAAGTGAGTGCGATCTTTATTTCGGTTGTAAAAGACCCCGTAGCTGACGTAGGCGGCGCTGGAACGATCGCCATCGATAATCTGGGTGCCTTTAATCTCGCGACACGAGCGGTACCTAGTGGTTTTGAAAGTGTCGATGCCAATCCCCGGGCGGCGCAGGCCGCAGCAAATTGGCTCGCTTCGCAACAACACCAGAGCGGCCTGCTCAGATCCTGGGAGCAGGATCCCGTTTGCTGGTCCTATACGTACGACCAGGCGCTGGCACTCATCGTATTTGCGAGGCAAGGGATGTGGGGGCGGGCAGATGCCCTTGTAGCACGCCTCGCTGCGCTCCAGAACGCGGACGGCTCATGGCATCAGAGGCATAACTGCGATCAACAGGTCGGCCCGGGGGCGATCCAAAAATGGGAAGGCGACATCGCCTGGACGATTTATGCCCTGCGGCGTTACCGCGACCTTGGCGGCACGCTTCCAGGCGCCGAGCCCGCTTTACAAAAAGCAGCCAACTGGTTGGGAACGCGCGTGAGCCCTACAACGGGCTGCCTGGTGATCGATGTTACGGAGGCGAACATCGACGCCTGGTGGGCATTCCAGGCAGCCGGAATCAATCATGCGAACAATGCAGAGAGGATTAAGAATTGCCTGCTCACAAAATACTGGGATAACAACATGGGTCGATTCAAGGGTGGGCAGAGCTGGTGGCAACCTTACCTGGACAACCAAACCTGGGGCGCGGCCTTTCTAAAAGCGATTGGCGAGGATCAGAAGGCACTTCGGGCGCTGAGCTTTGCTCGCAATGTCCTGCGCCTGCCTGCGCAAGGCGGGCAGCTTGTCGGTTTAGACGGCCAAGCTGGTCCCTGGTCCGTCTGGAACGAGGGTATCTCACAATATGCGGCAGTCGGCGGGGTTGGCGCGCAGAACTTGCTCTGGGAGGCTCTTGCTCAACAGAGGAAAGATGGCGCAGTGCCAGGCTCTCCCGATCATTTCAACGGCGGTGGCGTATGGACCACTCGCTGGCACGGAGTCGCTCCCACCGCGTGGCTATATAACGCGCTCTCGGGTGAGCCGTTCCATCCCTCTCCGAAAAACACCGATGTTTATGTCGGATCCGTAAGACAGGGAGCCTTTTACGTGCCTCCGAGCGCCCGCGTGAATTTTTCTGGGCTGAACAGTGGCCCTGTAAGAATCACCAATACAGATGGCACAGCCATGTTTGGTGCAGAGCGACTGCTGTTCCAGGCAGGCGGTGCGCCAACAAGCTTCTCGGAGCTGATGGCACTGCCTCACAGCCTGCTAGACACCACATACTGGCTGCCCTGGTACAACAACATCGGCGGGCAGGATACAAAATTACGATTTGCGAATGTGAGCAGCTCACCGGCAACGGTGCGGGTGTATATCGGGGGTGTTGAGATGCCCGGCAGTCCTTTCACTCTCGCAGTAGGGCAGACTGCGAGCAAGGGCTATGCCGCCAGCAACGGACCGGTACAGATTGTCAGCACACAAAATATTGTAGTGGCAGCACGGGTCATCTACAAAGTGAACAATATCGGCGCGAGCTTCACGGAGATGATGGCCCTGCCTGATGGACAACTCAGCAGGACCTATTGGCTTCCCTGGTATAACAATGTCGATCTCGATACGCAGCTCCGGATCGCGAATGTGAGCAGTTCACCGGCAACGGTCCGGGTGTATATCGGAGGGATGGAGATGCCCGGGAGTCCCTTCACTCTTACAGCAGGGCAGAGTACGCGTCAGAGCTTTGCAGGCGTGAGCGCAGGACCCGTGCGGATCGTCAGTAATCAGGATATCGTGGCGGCGGAGCGGTTGATCTATAAAGCCGCAGGTGGCGTCAATACCAGTTTCTCCGAAACAATGGCGTTGCCCAACGGACAGGTAGATACGAGCTTTTGGCTCCCCTGGTACAACAATGTCGACCTCGATACACAACTACGCATCGCGAATGTCGGCGGTTCAACCGCAACCGTACGCGTGTTCATCGGGGGACAGGAAATGCCCGGGAGTCCTTTCTCCCTTTCAGCGGGTGCAAGCACCCGTAAGAGCTTTGCAGGCGTGAGCGCAGGTCCCGTGCGGATTGTCGGCAATCAGAACCTTGTAGTCGCAGAACGCGTGATTTACAAGGTCAATGGCATACCTACCAGCTTCACCGAAATGATGGCCTTACCGAACAAGCTTCTTGACTCTACGTCCTGGCTACCCTGGTACAACAACACCGGAGATTTGAACACACAGTTAAGATTCGGAGTCCCGTAAGTTTGATATGCATGAACTCCATGGGCGCCCGGAGATAACTCTTACGAAGGTCAATGGAAGGAGGCAGGGTGAAAAAAGGCAACCCCTATAAACAGGTGCGCAGGATCGCTACCATCACACTGCTGCTGGCAGCCTTTTTCTTCGGATTTGGCTCAAGGGAAGTAGCTGCAATCGCGCGGGAGAGCCTGGCGTTTTTGACAAGCGTAAACCTCGATAGCGATCACACACAGTGGAAACCGTTTACAGAAGTCCCCACACCTGGCCTGCCTACGCCATCCTCAGCGATCAATAGTGTTTCGAGCCCCTCGCTTGACGGAGATGCTCTGCGCTGTGCCATTACCGGTGGATATGCATACTCCAATCTTCATTGCTACCGCAACCTGAGTGGGGCTCCAAACAGTAACACATTTATGATGAGCCTTTCGTTTTATTATCGTCCGCGCTCGACGTTCAATAATCAGGGAGGCTCGTCGATTGTGCAGGCCCTCGAATTCACGATGAGTAAATGGCTTGGGCAGTCGCGTTATGAATGGGCCGTACAATGGGAAAATGTCGGAAACGGTGCACCCAAGTGGCGCTATTGGGATCCCCATCATCTTGATTCCAATAATCAACCGGATCGCTGGGTAGATTTGAATATCCCTGTTCCTCTGGAGATTCTCGAACTCGATGGAGAGCACTGGTACACACTTAAACTGGAAGGGGATATCATGGCGGGGAAGGTGCATTACACTCGCATAAGTATCGACAAGATCAACGATGGCGTGGAAGGCTGGATATATCCGTTGGACATCAGAGTGGAGCCTGCCGCGGAGGCTGGAGATAAATTGGCAGTTGCCGTCCAGCTGGATGGAAATGACTGGAACGGAACCGGACAACTTTCCCCCTACGAAGTTTTTCTTGATCAGGTGACTCTTGCCCATGCCAACGGCACAAGTGTCGACCATTTTATTGGAAATACGTTGCGCGGAACGTTTCTGCTGGACCTGCACACCAGTGCGCAGCATAGTTACCCCCGTGTGGATAGCGGACCCGTAAAAATCGTCAGCACGAGAGGAATACAGGTTCTTGCAGAAGAGCGCCTGATCTACAAAGCCGCAGGTGGCATCAACACGAGCTTCACAGAGATCATGGCATTGCCGAACAAGCAGCTGGATTCCACCTACTGGCTGCCCTGGTACAACAACGTGGGGTTAGATACGCAGTTGCGATTTGCTAACGTGAGCGACTCGACTGCAACCGTACGGGTCTTCATCGGCGGGCAGCAAATGCCGGGCAGTCCCTTCACCCTGGCGCCCGGCGCCAGCGCGCGCAAGAGCTTTCCCGGTGTTGACAATGGCCCGGTCAAGATTGTCAGCACACAGAACATTGTCGCGGCCGAGCGAATCATCTATAAGGTCAATGGACTCCCTACCAGCTTTAGCGAGATGATGGCCTTACCCAATCTACAATTGAACACCACCTACTGGCTGCCATGGTATAACAACCTGGGTCTGGATACCCAGCTACGCATCGCAAACGCGACGGGCACAGCCGCCAGCGTACGAGTCTTTATCGGTGAGGCGGAGATGCCGGGTAGTCCTTTCACATTGGCTCCGAATGCAAGTGTACGAAAGAGTTTTGCCATCGACAGTGGCCCTGTGAAGGTTGTCAGCACGCAGAAGATCGTCGTCGCCGCGCGCGCCATCTATAAAGCAGCGGGTGGTATCCCTGCCAGCTTCAGTGAGATGATGGCCTTGCCAAACAGCCAGCTCAACACTACATACTGGCTGCCCTACTATAACAATACCGGAGACTTGGATACGCAATTACGTATCGCGAACGTCAGCAGTGGCCCGGCGACCGTGCGAGTCTACATTTCCGGGGTAGAGACGCCTGGCAGTCCCTTCGTAGTAGCGGCGGGCGCGAGCACGCGCAAGAGTTTCGCAGGGGTAAATAATGGTCCGGTGCAGATCGTCGGCAGCGTGCCCCTCGTGGTGGCTGAACGCGTGATCTACAAGGTGAATAATGTCCCTACAAGTTTTATGGAGATGATGGCCCTGCCGCACAGCCAGCTGGATACGATCTACTGGTTGCCCTGGTATAACAATCTGGGTCTCGATACACAGCTGAGATTTGCTGCCCCCTGAACATTACGCCCGACCGGCAGAAAAAACGTCCCGGAGGTTTTGCCTTCGGGACGCTGCGTTAAGCTTCCTGTAATTTTGTGAGATGCAGCTCTGTGTTGTTCAGCAGCTCGACCATCATCTCACGAATGTGACGGTTCAAATAATGATTCTCCAGCGTCGAGAGCGGCAGGAAGCGCGCCCCGGCCACGACATGGATGCAATTGGAAGAACCGCATAAACAAATAAAGGGCGCATCCATTTCCCATTCGGTGGAGGGATAGAAAAAGGAAAGCTCCTCACCCTGTTCGATATCGCGCCGGGCGATCATCCTCAGGTTTTCCGTATCGAGAATCACGTTGGGGTCGCAGGAATGATTGAGGGCAGAGAGTTTGCCTACTTCCGTATGACGATCGCGGCCAATCTGCACCGTATAACGATTTGCCTTATCCACAACTTTTTCAGTGGGGATCTCGCAAATCACTTCTCCCTTTTTGTATGCCTGTCTTGTGATCAAACTTCTAAATTTGTTTTCTGTTTTGATTGCCAGTGTATCCATAGAAACCATTTCGGATTCCTTTCTTCAACTCGAAGAGTTTACAACTCATGAAGGATCCAGTTTTAGGACTCTCGCTCAGATAAAACCTTCATAAAGTTGGTCGTACAATGGAAACAATATACAACATTCTTGAATCAAAATCAATAAGTGGAATCATGTACTGAGAAAATTTTAAGATAAGCAAGTGAAGCAATCGCATCTATTCAATTAAGATTGCATCACGCTTTGACGCTGCTCATGGCACGGCGCAAGGATCGCCGGGATAGAAGGTTCTTTACCACCCGATGCAAACGTGCAAGCAGCAATCTCCATCGTAAACCTTTCCAGGTGGTCAACAGATGTCTGACATCAACCCTATCCACGGTCTGATTCGCAAATAAGGAACGTTGATACATGTCTGTGAGGTATTTGACTGCATGCCCGGCCCTAGATAAATAATTTGAATATTGGGAATGTCCTCGGATCGAATCCATCGAATCGATGAGTTTTCCCCTGAACTCATAAGCAGTCTCGGACTTCGTGCGTTCACCAGCCAGCGGACGGCCCAAGCGGTACAACCGGCGATAGATTCTTTCTACAGCAACCTCCGGCGACAGGCGCATATAGAGCCAGCGCTCGATCCACGCATAATAAAGCAGGAAACCCAATAGAATGATTCCAGCAGGTGATAGCCAGTAAAGCAGCGTTTCCAATCGAAACCGGTTGAGCAAACGCGTTGCTGTTTCATCGGGGGGTGTTGTCGTGACGTCTTCGTTAGAGGGAGGGATCTCGATCTCGGGTTGTGCAGCCGTTGGCTCGAACTCGATCCAACCAATTTCGGGGAAATAGATTTCCGGCCACGAATGCGCGTGCAGCTCACGGACAATGTATTCCGCGTTCTCCGCGTCATACGAGCCGGAGGCATAGCCGGAGACAAACCGCGCCGGAAGTCCACTGGCGCGTGCCAGCACCACCATCGCCGTGGCATAGTAATCACAGTATCCCTTTTTTAGATCAAATAAAAAATAATCTGCCACGTCCTGATCTTCTGGCGGGGCAGGCACTTCGAGGTCGTAGGGATAGCTGCGCAGATAGAACTCAATCGCTTTGGCTTTATCGTAAGCGGTCGTTTGGTCTTTTGTGATCTCCTGTGCTAATTGCATCACTCGCTCCGGCAGAGATCTCGGAAGCTGGAGGTAGTGATCCTGAATCGCCGATGGGTATTCGCTGGAAGCTGCGCGTAATTCCTTCACTGTGACAAGGGGAACGTAAGCCTGGGCACTATAAGCCGTAGCGGCGCTGGCTGCGATGAACAAGTCTGCCTGGAGCAAGGCGGACTGGTCCGCGAACAGATCCGATGGAGGCCGCAGACGCCAGTCTGCCCGGAGAGGGACATCCGCGCTGAAGAGGATACCGCTCCAGAACAATTTACCTTCCGGCTGGGCCATTTCCACGTCCAGATGCAAAGTCTGATATCCATTGAGCAGACCGGGGATCAGCGGCGTATTGGCTTCATATCGTTTCGCGACAGCAGAACGGGTGACCCAGCCTGCACCGACATATGTATCATATGTGGTGCTGCGCCAGTAATAGCGCGGCGCGGGAGCAGTAAGCACCGAGCTGGGAAGTGGAGGCAGCTCCCCGGTGCGAATGGTCATGACGATCTCTTCCGATTGCGCATTCCCACCGCTGAGCAAATGCTCGCGCGGCAAAGCTGGCCTGGGACCAGGCACGTCACGCGCAGGGACTTGCTGCTGTTGCACACCAAGTGATTCTGCAACCTCGTTCTGGCCGCGCTCGCGCAGGTAATCACGGATCTGGCGCCACGAGATCGACGGAGTGATGAATGCCAGTACCCCTACGGCAACCGAGAGCAGGATGACAGCCTGACTGACATCGTAGAGAATGCTGTCTGAGTAATCAACCTTACGCCGCTCCCATTGTGTCGTATGGTTCTTATAATTCCAAATGCCCATCAGCAGAAGCAGGAGGAAGACCATCAGCCACAGCGTTTCCACACGGCGCTCGCTGTACGACGTGATCAGCGCCAGCAGAACGATAGATGGCAATAGCGACGCAATCGCCTGTCTGCGTGCTGCGAACCAGCCCACCCAGGCAGAGATCAGCCAGAGGATGAGCACCCAGACCATGTTCCTCACAAGCGCGTCGTTCACGATCACATTTCTGTCAAAGCCTACGAGCCAGGTTTGCACGCGTGCGCCGAGAGCATTCGAGGCTTCTGCGACGACAAGCCATGAGTCGTTGATGGCCGTTGTATCAATGGGGACATCAGACCGGATCGCCGGAAGGATCTGCGGCGTGACCGACAAAACGGCCTGGACGAGATCAACCAGGGGAGTGGCAAGCCGCGCCCCCAGAATCCACACGCCGATAAGTCCCAAAGCGAGCATCCCCAGCGACGCCTGGATCCCGTTCCAGTTGACCTTGCTAAACCCGAACGCGGTGAGAGCAGCAAGCACACAAACCCAGGCGAAATATACCGACTGGCGCGTGTCGATATTCCGCAGAGAAGAAGATATTCCATACGCCAGTGTTTGCAGCGCAATAAGTATCAGAATCAACCCGATGGACTCGGCGGAAAGAAGCCTGCGTAAAATGCGGACCACGCTCATTCCAGCCCTCGCCAATCTCCCTGCGCGGCGCGGACGGCGATCGCTTTGCCCGTCGCAGAAATGCGCCATTCCCACTCGCCCTCATGCCCGGGGCGCGCTTGGGGCTTATCGAACATTGCATGCGGGATGACATGACACGGAATGTTCAGCGACTGAAAAATATCTGAGATCGTCTTCGTATTTGCATTCCCGCCGAAGGTCATGGGATCAAACAAAAATACAGTCGGCATGACCCCACGCCACATCAATGGCAGGAGGCATTGAGTCCACTCCGGGTCTGTATTGGAAGTGATCAGGATCAGGCTGCAATGACTGTTGAACGATCCGCCTGCCCGCTGTAGATAATCTTTTAACGACAGCGCAGCAGGGGAGGCAACTGCCAGGGCCTTTAGCACGGAACGTAGCTGGTACTCATTGCGCCGCGGAGGAATCCATTCTGGTGCGCTACCGTTGATTGACATTCCCACGGGGTGATCCTCATTCAGCCCCCGCGCGGCAAGCGAGGCAGCCAGGATGACGGCATGTTCTTCGGTGGCATCCCAGCCCATTCCCAGTTGTGAGCCTTGGTCGAGATCGAGCATGATCCACCAATCGCCTGCCGGTGTCCCTTCGAACTGGCGTACAAAGAACGGGTTTCCGTGTCCCTGCCCGTTCTCCAGAATCGAATGTCGTGCGGTTGTTTTCCAGTGAATGAGCCGCATCGGGTCACTCGGCTGCATCTCGCGCGGGTGCGAAGCGTTGATCGTCTCCTGCAGGGCGTGCCGGCGAGGTTTGCCTTCTCCGGCCCAGCCGCTGGCCAGGATCTCAAACCTGGGTAACGACACTACAGGCGGCATCACCGCCAGGGTCGAGGAAGTTGGGTCTTCGATCGTGACCGTGTACATCCCGAGGGGATCGCCCGTTTCGAGAGTCGTTCCTCCCAGCGTATACACCCCTCGTTTTGTGCAGCGCGTGGTGACTTTCCATTGTGAGGTGCTGGAGCCGTCTACGCCTGTCGCCACCGAGGCATAATGGTCAGGGAGGCTGGAATGGTCCTGCAGCGTGACCCAGGTTGCCGGCAATAGAAATTGATTCGTGAGTGTAAATCGTTCTTCAAGCCTGTCGCCCACCTGGGCCCAGCCGAAACGCATCTCGCGCTCGAACGTCAAAGAACGCGCCAGGCCGAACGCCCACCAGCGGCAAATGAGCCATGCACCACCGATACCGATCAGCAACATCACCCAGACGCGCGAAGGGTCGATGATCTGCATGAGGAAGGCCACCAGGGCGATCACAGGGAAGATCTTTGCATTCAAGCGGACAACGGGCTTCATGGGTTGATTATAGATGATACGCTCGAATTCTTCTGCGGGAAAACTTGCGAAAGGTACCCAACCTCCCCAAAAGGCTAGGACTTCTCCCGCCCATCTTCCTGATGCAACGAAGTTTCATCCGATGTACACTGATCTCAGAATGTGGATGACCAGCAGCTCGCCTCGCAAAAGAGCTGGAAACCTGCGCCATCTGAAATCATGTTATAAAAGGAGAACAGACTATGAGCACTTTGACTGAGTTTTCTCAGGCCTTATCGACCGCTGTGGAAAAAGCCGGGGCAAGCACCATCCTGGTGGATGCACGCAAGCGTTATCCAGCCAGCGGCATCGCCTATACTGAAGATCTGGTACTGACGGCCGATCACGTGGTGACTCGCGAAGAGAATATCCAAGTCGTCCTGCCCGATGGCAAATCCCTTGCGGCGACGATTGCGGGCCGCGACCCTGGCTCTGACCTTGCCGTGCTGCGGCTTGCCGAGAAGGCATTAACTCCTGCACGAACGTCGGATGCGGTGAAGGTCGGTCAGCTCGTGCTGGCATTGGGACGGCCCAACACGCAGGGTATGCAAGCCTCCTGGGGGATTGTGACATCGATCAGCGGTCCCACGCGCACATTCCGCGGAGGAATGCTGGACGAATATATCCGCACGGAAACAACACCATATCCCGGATTCTCAGGCGGGCCACTCGCCAATACGGAAGGCGAAGTGCTGGGGCTGAATACATCTGGACTTACGCGCGGTTCCTCGTTGACCATCCCGGTCAAAGTGGCGTGGCGGGTCGCGGACGCGCTGGCCAAGACCGGCTCGGTGAAGCGCGGCTATCTCGGC
>LLBY010006950.1_pt3 | contig 14742 bp, 15 predicted proteins | sample 1489401 | NCBI WGS metagenome assembly LLBY01 (sample SAMN04092656, study PRJNA295927) | soil metagenome | biome: Soil prokaryotic community; feature: Bulk soil; isolation source: soil from tomato rhizosphere | host: tomato cultivar Hawaii 7996 | place: South Korea | collected 2011-11-01 | reverse complement strand
CAACCTGACAAATTAAATTTAAAAGGATTTTTTAGACAGCCTCTTTTTATTTCACTTAATTATATGCTAAAGAAAACTTATTTCGATAATCGATAGGAGTCATATCGGTTATTTTTTTAAATACATCCCTAAAAGCTTTAGTGTCATTATAGCCCACCTCATACATAACTTCGTTTACTGTTTTTCTACCATGTTCTAATTCTTTTTTAGCAGCTTCAATCTTAACACGTTGAATATATTCCAATACTGTATTTGCTGTAGCTTTTTTAAATCGGCGTTCAAAAGTTCTACGAGCGACGTTGCTATTCCCGCAAAGTTCATCAACTGTTATTTTGGTATTATAATTTTGTTCTATGTAGTTTTGAGCTTCAAGTATTTCTATATCCTTATGTGTTTTCTGGCCTTTAAACATCATAAAAGGTGATTGACTTTCTCTATCAATATCTATCATAAACCCTTTTGATGCCATAACAGCCACTTCACGTCCTGCATATTTTTCAATAAGGTAAATCATTAAATTGGTAAATGAATATGCGCCACCGCTAGTGTAAATACCATTGGATTCTGTCATGATTTTATCATCCATCAATATTGCTTTAGGAAACATGGCCCTAAATTCATTGGCATATTGCCAGTGTGTAGAGCAGGGCTTCCCATTAAGTAACCCAGAAGCTGCTAAATAAAATGTTCCAATGCAAAAACTCACCAATTCGGCACCTTGGTTGTATTGTTTAACAAGCCAAGGCAACAATTCAGCATTGGCTTTTAAATTATCTTTTAAATCACCATGAATGGCAGGAATAATAATAAGGTCTGTGTGTTTTACGTCTTTAATCAAGCGCTGCGGATTAATAGTAAACAAGCCGTTGGTTTGAGTTGATGATTTTTCAATACCTATAAGCTCAACATTAAATATAGGACTTTTGTTAATTTGCCCATAGTAGCTGTTTACCCAATTAAACATTTGATAAGCTCCTTCAATATTAACCATGCTGTAATGTCCTTTTGGAATGTAAACCGATATATGTTTCATTATAATGTATTTATTGATTATCAAAAGTAATTAATTAAAGTGTCGTAATCAACCCTTTATATTGACGTATTTGTACATTAATGTATTGGATTTGCATTGCTAACTTTGTAAAACAGCACTAAAAAACAAAACTCATGGCAAAAGAATTTTGGCTTAATCTGTCGGTAAATGATTTAAAGTAGTCAAAACAATTTTTAATGAAATTGGATTTGATGAAAATCCACATCATATTGATAATGAACATTTAGGAAGCTTTTTTATTGGTGATAAGAACGTTGTGATGATGTTATTTCCTATTGATACTTTTAAGGGATTTATTGCACATAACGTATCAAACCCAAATGTGGGTACAGAAGTATGATTCAACATGGATGCCCAAAGTAAAGAAGAAGTAGATGCCATGGCTAAAACGGTAAAGAATGCAGGGGGAAATCTTTACGCAGCCCAGGTGAAAAAGATGGTTGGATGTTACTTTTGGTTTTTTAGACACTGATGGACACCGTTGGAGCGTCCTTTATAGGGACATGAGTAAAATGCCACAATAAATTATAAACAGATATAACGATTATTATGACAACAACAATTAATCCTTATTTAATCTTTAATGGCAACTGTGAAGATGCATTTAATTTTTACAAATCCGTCTTTGGTGGTGAATTTGAATATATTGGGAGATTTAAAGATATGCCCCAAGAAGATGGTTACAGCGATATACCTGAAAACTATGCTAACAAAATTATGCATGTATGTTTCCATATAGGTAAAGAAACCTATTTAATGGGTAGCGATAACAATCCAGAATTTGGGGAAGTTACGTTTGGACAAAACATGAATATTTCAATTAATACAGACTCAAAAAATGAAGCCGATAGATTGTTTACTGGTCTATCTGATGCAGCTACAGTAACAATGCCTATGAAAGATATGTTTTGGGGCGATTATTTTGGAATGCTTACCGATAAATTCGGAGTTATGTGGATGATAAGCTATCGTAAATCTCAATAAAATTAAGACTATGTTACAAAAAATAAATTTTAAAATAACAATACATGCTCCAAAAGAGACGGTTTGGTCAGTTCTTTGGGAAGACACATCGTATCGTAAATGGACCAAAGTTTTTAGTGAAGGCTCTCATGCTGTTTCAGATTGGCAGGAGGGAAGCAACGTATTGTTTTTAGATGGTAATGGCTGTGGCATGTTTAGCAAAATATATAAAAGCATTCCAAATACATTTATGGGTTTTGAGCATTTAGGAATTGTTAAAGATGCTATAGAACAGCCTTTAGATGAAAAAACAAAAGCTTGGTCTGGAGCAAAAGAAGCGTATTCATTAACTGAAAAAAATGGGGTTACGTATTTAGAAGTTAGTATGGATTCTGATAAAGAATTTGAAAACTACTTTAAAACTACTTTTCCTAAAGCACTTGAAATTGTAAAACAATTATCAGAGAAATCAATTTAAAAATTTAATTATGGTACAACAACTTATTGTTAATCTGGCAGTAGAAAATCTAACTAAATCTATGGATTTTTTCAAGGCCTTAGGATTTACGTTCAATCCCAAATTTACTGATGAAACCGCAGCATGTTTAGTGTTGGGCGACAAGTTATACGTTATGTTACTTACTAAAGCAAAGTTTAAAGAGTTTACTAAAAAGCCCATTTCAAACGCAAAAAAGCAAACCGAAGTATTAGTGGCTTTACAGTTAAATACTCGTAAAGAAGTAGATAGTATAGTAAAAAAAGCGGTTAAAGCTGGTGCGTCAATTTATATGGAACCTCAGGATTATGGGTTTATGTATCAACATAGTTTTGAAGATTTGGATGGTCATCAATGGGAAGTCTTTTTTATGGACGAAAGTCAGTTTCCAGGGAATTAAATAGTTATGATTGAGGTCTTTAAAACAAATATTGTTGACGAAAATACAGCTAAAACGGTATTGAATGATTTAGCAATTCATTTGCCAAATTCTTATATCAATTTTGATTTGGAAGATTGTGATAAAATTTTAAGAATTGAAAATTGTAGCATTCATCTAGACTTAGTAGTCGATATTTTAAATAAAAACGGGTTTTATTGTGAACCTTTACAATGAATATTGAAAAGTCTGTTAATCTAAAGAATTCCTTGGGGCTTGCCCCGGGAATTATTCATTTCAATAAATTTATTTATTAAATTTTAATTTGATATTGTAAAACAGGTAGCTTTGCATTATATTTGCGTTAGATTTTAAAAAGATACTTACAATTATGTTTGAATTTGACCAATATTTAGGATTTTTAGCTTTTTTAACCATTTTAACAATAGGCTTTTGGTTAATGATTTTCTTATTGACTTTTGTAATTCCTTATTGGATAGGAGGTTCTTTAATTGAAAGATTAAAAGAAATTAGAGAAGAGAAGAAAGCTAAGCGTCAAAATTCTTAACGTAAACTTATTAATATTCATAAAAAAAGGGAAGCTAATTTTAGCTTCCCTTTTTTGTTTTTTATGCAATTAATTCTATTTAGAATTCCATTTCATCATCAACACCTCCGTTAGAATTGTTTTTTTCATTGCGTTGTTTCTGTTGATTAAAGCGGTAAATTACCGATAAGTTAATTTGACGCTGTCTCCATTGCGATTCGTTTTCTCTTTCAAAGAATTCTGTTACTGTTAATGTGTTTCGTTTTCTTGAGTTTAATAAATCCCTAACGTTTAAAGAAATTGTGGCGCTCTTATTAAAAATTTCTTTACTTAGCGCTAAGTCAATAGAGAAAATACCTTTGGTTTCACTTTGGGCATTGGCATTTGGTCCAAAGTAGTTCATATTCGTTTGCCAATCGATACTTGATGGGAATGATATTTTGCTGCTAAAACGTCCAAACCAGCTAGTATTTTTAGTGCTATAATCTACACCGTTAAATTCACCTTCTTTTTCAAATTGAAAAAAGTTGAAGCTGGAATTAAGCCTTAACCACTTTTCAGGGTTGTACATGATTCCTAATTCACCCCCAGCTCTTTTGTTTGTAGAAAGGTTTACGGGAATGGTTCTAATAATATCTATACCATCTGAAGTTTGTTGTCCTGTGTTTTCTTCAACACGCTCGAAGGAATCTGTTTCATGTTGGTAATAAACCGATGTAGTTAATGTTAATTTATCCCAACGTTTTAGGTACCCTATATCAAAGGCACTAGCAAATGCTGGATTTAAATTTGGATTTCCTTGGAATATATTAGTACGGCTAGAACGTGAAGGAAATGGATTGATGAACCAATTTCTTGGTCTGTTAATTCTTCGGTTATAACCAATCGATATGTTTTCTTCCGAGTCTTCACTATCGCCTGCTAAATTGTATATTAGATTAACGGTTGGGAAAAGGCCTAAGTAATTATTATTAAATTGTGTGTCAATAGGAAATCCAAATGCTGCTTCTAATTCTTCATTTGTCAACCTAGAATCAATATTTCCTTTTAATTGGGTGTTTTCTAAACGCAGTCCAAGTAGGAATGAGAATTGACCAAATTTTGTTCCATATTGGGTGTAAAGAGCATTTACATTTTCGGTATAATCAAAAACATTTGTTATGGTGTCGTTAACGAAGAAATTGCCTGTATTAATATCTTCTTGTTGAAGTAGATAATCGTTTTTGTCGTTATTAAAGTTTCCTCTATAACCAGCTTCAAAACGCGAATCTTCACCCATAGGTAAAACGTAATCTACCTGAAATAAATATTCATTTTCGTCTTCAACAGAAAATACATTTTCTTTTTGAAATGGCTCTGGGTCGGTTTCATTAGTTATTACGTAATTTTCGTTTATATAAGTTGATTGGTCTTCTGATCCTTTTTCATATTGAAAATCTGCAGTTAACTCATGACCTTCGTCGTTAAATTTACTGATATAATTTAATGCCAATTGGTAATTGTCTCCACTTTCATCTTGTTTTTCGCTTCTTAAAGTTTTCTCAACAATACTACCTCCATTTAAACGTTCGCTGTTATTAAGCGATAAATCGGCATCTTCTCCGTAGCGATAAAAAATACTACCGGTTAATGACGTTTTTTTAGATAAAAAATATTCAATGCCTGCACTGGCATTATAATTTCTATTTAAACGAGTAACTTTTTGGTCTTCTTTAATTCTTTCGTACTCTGGGGCGGTTACCACACCATCAACAACTCTGTCAAAGTATTTAGTATCGTTAAAACTATTTCTTGGTGCGTTAAAATATCTGAAGCCAATATTAGAAAATAAATTGAATTTTTCAGTCCGATAATTTAAGTTTGCAGACACTCCAACATTATCTGGATTACCAAGAGTTAGGTTGATGGAACCATTAAAACCTAAAGTTTCTTTTTGCCTTAAAATAATGTTTAATATACCTGCCGTACCTTCGGCATCGTACCTTGCAGAAGGAGAAGTGATAACCTCAACGCGTTCAATAGCTTCAGCGGGGAGTTGACTTAAAACATTTGAATCTCCAAAACCAGCCATAGCTGAAGGTTTTCCATTTATTAAGATTTTCACGTTTTCATTTCCCCTTAAACTAATAGATCCTTCTACATCTACAGATACAGATGGCACATTGTTCAAGGCATCGCTTACTGTTCCTCCAGCTGTAGTGAGGTCTTTGCCTATGTTGTATATTTTTTTGTCTAGCTTTATTTCAACGGTTGTTTTCTCGGCTATAATTTCAACTTCTCCTAACGATGCATAATCAATTTCTAAAGCAATCGTGCCTAAATTTACATTAGAATCTATTTTTTTATTAGAAAGGGTTATTTTTTTATAAGATATATATTCAATAGTAATGTTATAAAGGTCTTTAGAAACTTTAATGCTAAATTCTCCATTAACATCTGTGACGCAACCATCAACTATTTTATTTTCTTTTTTGCTGAAAAAAGTCACAGTAGCATATTCTAAGGGGGCTTTTGTGTCTTTGTCTACAACTTTTCCTGTAATGGTTATGTCTTTGTCAGAAACGGAGTTTATATTTTCTGGTAACGTATGGGCGTGCAGTATAAAAGATAAAAAGGTAAAAAAGGGAATGAAAATTTTGGTCATGTTTAATTTTTGCAAGTTAGACTTGCAAAAATACCCATGGTTTAACGTGTTTCTGTTAAATAAAAGTTAATTAACTTAACTTGATTTATCCCAGTATTTTAGATGATTTCAGAGATTTTTTCGGTAGGCCTTCCTATAACGGCTTTGTTACCATTTACAATTATGGGGCGCTCAATTAATTTAGGGTTTTTAACCATGGCTTCAATTATTTGGTCATCGGTTAAGGTTTTATCTTTAAATTCCGTTTTCCAAATAGCCTCATTTTTTCTAACTAGATCTATTGGTTTTATGCCTAAAAGCTTTATTAAATCTTTCAATTCTTTAGTAGACAAAGGATTTTCAAGGTATTTTATAATTTCGAAGGGTTTCCCAGATTGTTCTAAAAGTTCTAATCCGCAACGCGATTTGCTGCATCTGCTATTGTGAAGTATTTTTATCATTATAGTTGAATATTATATTCTTTTAATTGCTGAATGAGTTTTTCTGGAGTTTCGAAATGAATTCCGTTAATCCCTAATGCATTGGCTGCTTCAATATTTCTTAAATTATCATCAATAAACAATGATTTTTCTGGAGCAATATTAAATCTGTTAAGCGTTATATCATAAATGTCCTTAAAGGGCTTTCTTGTTTTTTCATCACCAGAAACCACAATACCTTCAAACCATCTTAAAAATTCAAAACGTTTTTGGGCAATAGGGAACGTTTCATGGCTCCAATTTGTTAAAGCTACCAGTTTATATTTTTCAGTTTTAATTAGGTTTTCAAGAACTTTCACAGTGCCATCAATAGGGCCACCTAGCATATTTTCCCATTTTCCGTAAAACATTTTAATATAATATGCATGTTCAGGAAATTTTTCAACCAAATCTTTAGTTGCTTGTGCTAAAGGATAACCAGCATCTTGGTTTTCGTTCCAATCGCTGGTGCAAATGTTATTAAAAAACCATTGCATTTTTTCTCTGTCGCCATTAAATGCATCCAAAAACACATATTCAGGATTCCAATCTATTAAAACACCTCCTAAGTCGAAAATTATGGTATTTATTTGACTCATAATGTGTTATTGTCTTCAACTTTTTGTCCCATCATCATTAAATAGGCTTTTAAAAACGGATCGATATTTCCATCCATAACAGCATCTACATTACTGGTTTCATGGCCGGTCCTCACGTCTTTAACCAATTTGTAGGGTTGCATAACATAGTTACGGATTTGACTTCCCCATTCAATCTTCATTTTACCAGCTTCTATATCATCACGTTGTGCCATTTGTTTTTGCAGCTCAATTTCATACAATTGCGATTTAAGCATTTGTAAGGCTCTGGAGCGGTTGTCGTGTTGCGAGCGTGTTTCGGAACATTGTATTTGAATACCCGTTGGTTTATGGGTTAATTGCACCTTGGTTTCAACTTTATTTACATTTTGTCCACCTGCACCACTGGAACGTGCTGTGGTAATTTCAATATCGGCAGGATTTATTTCAATCTCGATGGTATCATCAACCAATGGATATACATAAACCGAAGCAAAACTTGTATGGCGTTTAGCGTTACTATCAAATGGCGAAATACGTACTAAACGATGTACACCATTTTCACCTTTTAGCCAACCAAAAGCAAAATCGCCTTCAATTTCTAAAGTCACGGTTTTTATACCTGCGACATCACCTTCTTGAAAGTTGAGTTCTTTTACTTTAAATCCGCTTTTTTCGGCATACATTAGGTACATACGCATAAGCATACTTGCCCAATCGCAACTTTCGGTGCCACCAGCACCTGCAGTTATTTGTAAAACAGCGCTCAAGCTATCACCTTCATCGGAAAGCATGTTTTTAAACTCAATATCTTCAAGCAATGTAAAGGCTTTTTGATAGTGTTCTTCAACATCTTCGGCAGTAGATTCGCCTTCTTTATAAAATTCATAAAGAACCTCTAAATCTTCGGTTAGTGTTTTGGCTTTATTATAATCTTCAACCCATTTTTTAGTCACACGAAGCGATTTCATAATGGCTTCAGCAGCTTTGGCATCATTCCAAAAATTAGGATCAAAGGTTTTTTCTTCTTCGTTTTGTATTTCAATAAGTTTTTTATCTACGTCAAAGATAGTGCCTAAGTTTGTCTAGGCGGATGTTAAGATTTTTTATCTGATCTGAAGTTATCATAGGTTATTTTATTTTTAACAAAAATATGATTTATAGCAAGAGCAGAAAACAATTATTAATATAATTTTATAGCTTTACCTATATTTTTATAACATGACCATAGACCTAAGAAGCGATACTGTTACAAAACCATCAAAAGACATGTTGGATGCCATGATGCAAGCCAGAGTGGGAGATGATGTTTTTAGAGAAGACGAAACCGTTAACCAATTAGAAGCGCGTGTAGCAAAGATGTTTGGTAAACCAAGTGCCCTGTTTTTCCCTAGTGGTACGATGGCAAACCAAACAGCACTAAAATTGCATACAAGTCCGGGAGATCAAATTATATGCGACAAATTTGCTCATATATACAATTATGAGTCTGGAGGCGCCTCATTTAATAGTGGTGTGTCTTGTAAATTGATAGCGGGTCACAGAGGGATGTTTACAGCACAACAAGTTATAGAAGCTATAAACCCAGATGCCTATTATTACAGCCCCACACGATTGGTTGAAATTGAAAATACAGCCAACAGAGGTGGTGGTTCTTGTTGGGGTTTTAATGACATATTAAAAATCAGAAAAGTTTGTGATGATAATAATTTAGGATTTCATTTAGATGGTGCTCGATTATGGAATGCTTTAGTTGCTAAAAAAGAAACGCCTAAACAATATGGAGAGGTGTTTGATACCATTTCGATATGTTTAAGTAAGGGTTTAGGCTGTCCTGTGGGTTCGCTTTTGGTTGGTGATGAAGCTATTATGAAAAACGCCATTAGAATTCGTAAAGTTTTTGGAGGCAATATGCGGCAAGCGGGTTTTTTAGCAGCAGCAGGACTTTATGCTTTAGACAATAACATTGAAAGATTAGCTGAAGACCACAAAAAAGCCAAAGAAATAGGAGAGGCGTTGGCAAAATTAGCAATCATTAAAGCTGTGGAGCCTATTGAAACCAATATTGTTATTTTTGAACTAAATAACGATGTCAATGAAAAAGCGTTTATTCAAAAACTAAAGGATAAAAATATTCATATTATTGGTATGGGTACCAACAAGCTTCGGATAGTAACCCATTTAGATTACAGCGATGCTATGCATGAAAAATTCCTAGGAATTTTAAAAAAATCTCAATTTAAGTCTAATGGTCTAAAAATCTAATCAGTCTAAAAAATCTACTTAAACAAATCCATCCCCGGAATATTTGGCATCCCTTCTTTAGCAACAGCAGCAAGTTCTGCTTCGTTTACGCTAGTCGCTTTTTCAATAGCTTTATTTAATGTAAGAATTAAATAATCTTCAAGTTGTTCCTTGTCTTCAAGTAAACTTTCATCAATGGCAATAGATTTTATTGTTCTATTTGCTGTTAAAGTAACTTTAAGTTTGTTGTCGCTGCTTTTTTCATCAACTAAAACAGTATCCAGGCGTTTTTTAGTTTCTTCAACTTTACGTTGGGTTTCTTTAAGTTTACCCATCATATTCATCATATCTCCAAACATAATTTTATAATTTATTATTAGCTACAAAGCTATTTAATTTTTATATTTTTGCCCCTTAATTTTAAGAATAAAATGCCGTTGAAAACAATACTCCAAGTGCCTCGAGCCACTAAAAAACCAAAAAAAATAGTTAAACATAACGATATAAGAATTGATAATTACTATTGGCTAAACGATAGAGAAAACCCAGAAGTGATTGATTATTTGAATGCTGAAAACGCTTACACAAAAGAGGTCATGCAGCATACCGAAGCATTTCAAAAGGATTTGTTTGAAGAAATGAAAGGTAGAATTAAAGAAGATGACACTTCGGTTCCTTATAAATTTAACGGTTACTGGTATATAACACGTTATGAAAAAGGGCAAGATTACCCTGTTTATCTTCGTAAAAAGGAATCTTTAGAGGCGCCTGAAGAAATACTTTTTGATTGTAACGAAATGGCCAAAGGTTTTGCTTTTTTCAACTTAGGGAGTATGTCTATTAGTCCAGATAATACTTTAGCAAGTTTTTCAACCGATACCGTTGGAAGAAGGCAATATACCATTCAAATCAAAAACTTAGTAACAGGTGAAATTTATTCAGATAAAATTTTAAATACCACAAGTAGTTCTATCTGGGCGAATGATAATAAAACCTTGTTCTATTGCATGAAGGACGAAGTGACTTTGCGTTCACATAAAGTTTTCAAACATAAATTACATACAGACACAAAGGAGGATATCGAGGTTTTTCATGAAGCCGATGAAACGTTTAATACATTTGTGTATAAATCAAAATCAAAAAAATATATCATTATTGGGTCGTCAAGTACCGTATCGTCAGAATACCGCTTTGTAAATGCCGATACGCCCGATGGAGAATTTAAAATATTTCAAAAGCGTAAACGTGATTTTGAATACAGTATAGCACATTATAATGATAGTTTTTATATTATTTCAAATTGTGACGGCGCTACAAACTTCAAACTTTTAAAAACGAGTGCGCTTAAAACAGAAAAGCGTTATTGGAAAGACGTTATTCCGCATAGAAAAGATGTTTTATTAGAAGATATTGAGATTTTTAAAGACTATTTGGTCGTTAACGAACGAGAAAATGGCCTTAATAATCTAAGAATTATGAGTTGGGATGGGAAAGAAGATTATTATCTTCCTTTTGAAAGCGAAACCTATACAGCTTATATAAGCAATAATCCCGATTTTGATAGTGATGTGCTGCGTTATTCATATAATTCGCTAACGTCTCCAAGTTCGGTTATTGATTATAATTTCAAAACAAAACGAAGCGAGATTAAAAAAGAACAAGAGGTTTTGGGCGGTAAATTTAAGAAAGAAAATTATGAATCCAAACGAATTTGGGCACCTGCCCGTGATGGTGTAAAAGTACCTATATCGTTGGTTTATAAAAAAGGAACGAAGTTAGATGGTTCAAGTCCGTTATTGCAATATGCTTATGGTTCGTATGGCTCAACTATCGACCCTTCATTTTCAACGGTACGTCTGAGTTTGTTAGATCGCGGATTTATTTATGCCATAGCGCATATTCGTGGTGGAGAATATTTAGGTAGGGATTGGTACGAAAATGGCAAATTACTTCATAAATTAAACACCTTTTACGATTTTATTGATTGCTCAAAATATTTGATAGAGCAAAAATATACATCACCAAAGCATTTGTATGCATATGGTGGGTCTGCAGGAGGGATGCTAATGGGTGCTATTATAAATATGAACCCGGAATTATATAACGGTATTTTGGCAGCAGTACCTTTTGTTGATGTCGTTACAACCATGCTAGATGATACCATTCCTTTAACTACAGGTGAGTATGACGAATGGGGAAATCCTAATAAATTGGAGTATTATAATTATATGAAATCATATTCACCATACGACAACGTTGAAGCAAAACAATACCCTAATATACTGGTTACAACAGGGTTGCACGATTCGCAGGTACAATATTGGGAACCAGCCAAATGGGTGGCCAAACTAAGAGAGCTAAAAACCGATACTAATAAATTATTACTTCATACCGACATGGATGCTGGTCACGGCGGGGCTTCAGGACGATTTGAAAGCTTAAAAGAAGTGGCTTTAGAATATGCCTTTTTGTTAGATTTAGAAGGAATTCATGGTTAATAAAAAAAAAAGTTTTACTTTTGTCAGGTTTTAAGTTACAAATATTTTCATTAATATTACAGTAGCTTCCCTAAAAGGCATTTATGAAACACAGAAATCAAGTTTTTGATAATGTATTAGACTTAGTAGGCAATACACCGCTTATTAAACTTAATAAAGTAGCTTCAAAATTCAAAGGTAACTTTTACGCAAAAGTAGAATCTTTTAACCCAGGTCAATCTTCAAAAGATAGAATAGCAACATACATTATAGAAGAAGCAGAGCGAAAAGGAATTTTAACTCCAGGTTCAACTATAATAGAAACCACCTCTGGTAACACAGGGTTTAGTATTGCTATGGTAAGTATTATTAAAGGGTACGATTGCGTTTTAGCTGTAAGTTCAAAATCTTCTGCCGATAAAATCGATATGCTAAAAACGATGGGCGCTAAGGTGTATGTGTGTCCAGCTCATGTAAGTGCAGACGACCCTAGGTCTTATTATGAAGTAGCAAAAAGATTGCATAGTGAAATAAAGAGTTCAGTATATATCAATCAGTATTTCAACCAATTAAACATAGATGCACATTATGCTTCTACAGGACCAGAAATATGGAAACAAACCGAAGGTAAAATTACGCATCTTATAGCTTGTAGTGGTACAGGTGGTACTATTTCTGGAACAGCAAAATACCTAAAAGAACAAAACCCAAATATAAAAGTTATTGGTGTTGATGCTTTTGGTTCGGTAATTAAAAAATACCACGAAACTAAAGAATTCGACGAAAAAGAAATTTATCCCTATAGAATTGAAGGCTTAGGAAAAAATTTAATCCCTACTGCTACCGATTTTGATATTATTGATGAATTTGTAAAAGTAACCGATGAAGAAAGCGCCCACACAGCAAGAGAATTGGCAAGAACCGAAGGGCTTTTTGTAGGCTATACATCGGGTGCAGCAACCCAAGCACTTAAACAACTTGGTGAGCAAGGTTTATTTAAAAAAGATGATTATGTAGTGGTTATTTTTCCAGATCACGGTTCGCGTTACATGAGTAAGGTCTATAGTGATAAATGGATGCAAGAACAAGGCTTTTTTGATAGTATGAATGAAGCCACGGTACAAAATATAGAATATATAAAATAATGTAAACAGTACATAATTAAGAGGTAGCATTTGTTTTAGCAGCAAAAAGCTGTCTCTTTTTTATTTTATAAATAATTGAACGCCAAAAATTATGTACAAAGGATATAAATATTTAATTTTGCACGAACTAACTAAGAACTAAAAAAGCTTATAATTAATTTGATCAAGCACTTAGCAAAGTGTTTTTTTTAATTTTTAATAAGCCACTTCAAGTTGATGGTTAAGTCTTAATTTTTAATAGCAATAAGATTTATAATAAATGAAAGATTTATTCGAAAAGATTTATAAAGACAAAGGTCCGTTAGGAAAATGGGCGTCTCAAGCTGAAGGATATTTTGTGTTTCCAAAATTAGAAGGACAGATATCAAACAGAATGAAGTTTCAAGGAAAAGACGTTATTACTTGGAGTATAAACGATTATTTAGGGTTAGCTAATCATCCCGAAATCCGTAAAGTTGATGGAGAAGCGGGTGTGGCGTATGGTTCTGCATATCCCATGGGAGCTCGTATGATGTCTGGTCATACAGATCTTCATGAAACACTTCAAAATGAGTTAGCTGAGTTTGTTGGAAAAGAAGCAGCTTATTTATTGAATTTTGGATATCAAGGTATGGTATCTACCATTGATGCCTTGGTGTCTAAAGATGATATTATTGTGTATGATGTAGATGCACATGCTTGCATTATTGATGGTGTGCGTTTGCATATGGGTAAACGTTTCACTTACAAACACAATGATATTGTAAGTTTAGAAAAGAATCTTGAAAGAGCTACTAAAATGGCTGAACAAACTGGAGGTGGTATCTTAGTTATTTCCGAAGGTGTTTTTGGTATGCGTGGTGAACAAGGAAAACTTAAGGAAATTGCAGCCCTTAAGCAGAAATATAATTTTAGATTTTTAGTTGATGATGCACACGGTTTTGGTACGCAAGGTGCTACGGGTGCAGGTACAGGTGAAGAACAAGGCGTTCAAGGCGATATCGATGTATATTTTGCTACGTTTGCAAAATCCATGGCAGGAACGGGTGCGTTTATTGCTGCCGATAAAGAGATTATAGATTATTTAAAATACAATCTCCGTTCTCAAATGTTTGCTAAATCGTTACAAATGCAATTGGTTGTTGGAGCAAGAAAGCGTTTAGAAATGCTTAAAACCATGCCTGAGCTAAAAAACAAGCTTTGGGAAAACACCAATGCCTTACAATCTGGACTTAAAGAAAGAGGTTTTGATATTGGAACAACGCAAAGTTGTGTCACACCAGTATATTTAAAAGGAAGCATTCCAGAAGCCATGGCTTTAGTAAAAGATTTACGTGAGAATTTTGGAGTTTTCTGTTCTATAGTGGTTTATCCCGTAATACCTAAAGGATTAATTTTATTAAGATTAATACCAACAGCAACACATACATTAGAAGATATTCAAATAACTTTAGATGCTTTTGATGCTATTAGAGCACGTTTAGAAAACGGTACTTACCAACGCTTATCTGCTGCTGTAATGGCTGCTATGGAGGAATAGTAAGTATATTATAATTATATCATATCAAAAAGAGCTTCAATTTGAAGCTCTTTTTTAGTTATAAACGTGAGTTCGATGTAATGTGTCCTGATATCCAGGTGTTTAAATAGTTAAAAAATCAAAAAACGATATCATTACAAAACTATAGTTAAGGTTGGCAAATATACCCTAACTTTTAACTGTTTAAGCGTGTAATCGTATATCACAAACTTCATCGGTACAAACTTTGAACGCTGAA
>LLBY010038807.1_pt16 | contig 14744 bp, 16 predicted proteins | sample 1489401 | NCBI WGS metagenome assembly LLBY01 (sample SAMN04092656, study PRJNA295927) | soil metagenome | biome: Soil prokaryotic community; feature: Bulk soil; isolation source: soil from tomato rhizosphere | host: tomato cultivar Hawaii 7996 | place: South Korea | collected 2011-11-01 | reverse complement strand
GCCGCCGGAGAGCTGGTCGGGCAGGGCGGTGGCGAAGTCCTGGAGTCCGACCATCTTCAGGACACGACTCACCCGGTCAACGACCTCGGAGCCCATGGTGCCTGCGATCTCGGCGGGGAGGTAGGCGTTCTTCTCCACGGTCCGCCATGGGAGCAACACCGGTTTCTGGAACATGACCCCGATCGATCGACTTGGCTCGGTGAGACGTGCCTCCTTGAAGAGGACGCTGCCCTGGGTCGGGTTGAGCAGGGCGGCGGTGATCTTGAGCAGGGTCGTCTTGCCGCATCCGCTCGGTCCGACGAGACAGATGAACTCCCCGCGGTCGACCGAGAGGTTGACCGGTTCCAGGGCCCGCAGGGGAGGGCGGCCACGTGTCGAGGGGTAGGTCATGGCGACGTTGTCGTATCTGACGAGACTCGACTGCTCGCCGGTGGTCATCGACGCCGGAGCTTGTTCCATGGCATTCATGTGGGCGACCGTCGATCCTGCCCGCTCATCTCGATCAGATCCCGCATCCCGTTGACTCCCACCCTAGGCGACGTGCTCACACGATTGTCTTATGTAAAGGTCGTGCCGGGGGACGCAGCATGTGGCTGCGTCCCCCGACTCTGCGGACGGTGTTCAACCCGCACTCGGAGGCGCGATGTCCTCCTCGGCGAAGTCGTTGATCGCCGGCACCAGAGACTCGTCTGCCATCGAGGGGATGTCCACCTCGCCTGCCAGACCGCCTTCTTCCACCGGGGTCTCCAGGGCGGCGGCGACATAGGTCTCCCAGCCCGGGATGTAGTGCTGGCACTGCTGGGGATCGGCCATGTCGGCCGGCGGGGTCATCAACGTGAGCGTTGCGTCCCACACCGCGTCGACGAACGCCGGGTCCTCGAAGAGCTCGGCGTTGTAGGGCTCGATGAGCTCGTTCACCTGATCCCGGTTCTCCTCCAGGCTGCCCCAGGCGTATGCCCGCGCCGTGGCCCGGGCAAAGCGGGTCAGAGCCTCGCTGCGTGCGTCGAAGGTCTCCCTGGTGACGGAGTAGCCGATCGAAGGCACGTACTTGAACTCGTCGGGCAGGATGTGAGTCAGGGCCAGCCCCTGAGCCTCGACCGCCGCCACGTCGAACACGCTCGACGAGTAGGCGGTGGCGTCACCGTTGCTCAACGACTCGAACGTGAGCTGACCGCCCTCACCGATGGCGAGGAGCTCGTAGTCCTCCCCGTCGACGAGGCCGGCGGTGGCCAGAGCCGCCCGAACCACCGGGACCTCACCACCGGAAGGCTCCGAGACGCCGATGGTCCCGCCCTCGAGACCGGCGACATCGGTGATGCCGGTCGAGGTTGGAGTCGCCAGGGTGAAGATGTTCTGATAGTGGGTCGAGCAGTAGGTCACGAGATCGCCCTGCTCACCGGCGACGGCGCTGATCGCCGCTGCCGGGTTGGCAATCATCACGTCGATGTTCCCGGCGATGAGCTGCTGCACCGCAGCCCCCGAGCCCGAGATGATCTCGATCTCCCCGATGTCGAGGCCCTCGTCCTCGAAGTATCCGGCCGCGTGGGCCAGGTACACCGGGAAGTACTGGATAGAGCGCAGGTTGGCGATGGCCACCGTGAGGCTCTCCACCTCCGGGGCGGCGGTCGTCGTGGTCCCGTCGTCCCCACCCGCTGTCGTCGTTGTCCCGTCATCACCTGCAGTAGTAGTGGCTCCGTCGTCGCCGGCAGTGGTCGTGGTGTCGGCATCGCCCCCGCATGCCGCCGCAACCAATGCCAGCAGGAGTATCAACACGATTGCTCGCATTGTCCGCATGTTTCTCTCCTCCGTGGTCTGCCGGATGGCCCGACAGGAGCGCGGGTGTGCGCTCCCGGCTATTGGTAACAGTGTCGAAAACACATGTCAATCACAGAAGCGGTCCTCAGTTTGCCACTGCGAACTGATAGACGACATGTTGCAGGACATCTCTCAGTTCGGGATCGAGCCTGTCACCCGGACCGACGATTCTCTCAACAGAAAACCGGGATCGGCGGTTGCCCGGCCCGGGTCTGGGTCCTACAGTCGGTCGGCGACACAGTTCACAAAGGGAAACTCAATGGCGCAAATGCGAAACGAGGCCGACAGCTACCTGGTGGGGGAGCTGGAGTCGATCGCCACCGGGTTCATCTTCGCCGAAGGCCCGGTCTGGAACCAGGAGGGGTTCCTCCTCTTCAGCGACATGCCCGGCGACATCCGACGCCGATGGAGCCCCACCGACGGTGTCACCGTGGTCAGCCAGCCGGCGAACAAGTGCAACGGGATGGCATACGACCAGCAAGGCCGGCTTCTCGTCTGTGAGCACTCCACCAGCCGGCTGGTGCGGGAGAGCCCGGATGGCGAAATGGAGGTGCTGGCGAGCACCTATCAGGGCAAGGAGCTGAACAGCCCCAACGACGTGGTCGTCTCCTTCGGCGGGGACATCTTCTTCACCGACCCCACGTACGGCCGAACCCGCGACTTCGGGCTGGAGCGGGAGCCGGACCTCGACCACCGGGGTCTGTACCGGCTCTCCACCGATGGTGAGCTGCATCTGATCGACACCGACTTCTCCCAGCCCAACGGTCTCTGTCTCGACCCCGAAGAATCGGTCCTGTACGTGAACGACACCGAGCGCGGCGTGATTGTCGCCTATCCCCGGCTCCCGGACGGTGATCTGGGCCCGAGGTCGGTGTTCGCCGACGGGATCGGCGTCGACTTCGAGAGCGGGGTGGTCGATGGAATGAAGTGCGACGTGGAGGGAAACGTGCTCGTGACCGGGCCGAACGGGGTCTGGATCTTCGATCGCGCCGGCGAGCGGCTCGGTGTCATCGAAGTCCCCGAGGTGGTGGGCAACCTCAACTGGGGCGGTCCCGATTGGTCGACGTTGTACCTGGCGGCCTCGACGTCGCTCTACCGGGTGGAGACGGCTACTTCCGGGGCGCCGGTGCCAAACATGAGGAGGGTCGAAGTGAGTGGTGACTCCGATGTCTGAGACGAGGATCGAGATCGATGCCGGCAGCACCGCCCTGGTCATCCAGGACCTGCAGAACGACGTGGTCTCGGAGGGGGGCGCCTTCGCCGCCACCGGCTCCTACGACCACGCCAAGTCCCAGGACGTGGTGGCCAACGCGGCACGGCTCGCGGCCAAGGCGCGCGAAGTCGGGATCCCGGTGATCCACGTGTGGTACATCGTCGAGGAGGGGGCCCGCGGTCTGAAGCTGAATGCTCCGCTGTACCGGGGGATCAAGGACAACGGGGCGGTGGTACGCGGGTCCTGGGGGGCGGCCCCGGCGGAGGGTCTCGAGCCCCAGGGCGACGACTTCGTCGTCGAGAAGACGCGGATGAACGGCTTCTACGACACCCGGCTCGACGCACTCCTGCGGGCGCAATCGATCGAGACCCTGATCATCACCGGGGCCTGGACCAACATGTCGATCGAGCACACGGCCCGGCACGCGGCGGACGCCGGCTACCGGGCAGTGGTGGTCAGTGACGCGACTTCGACCATGAACCCCGACTGGCAGCGGGCCGCCCTGGAGTACGCGCTCACCAACGTCGCCGAGATAGTCACGGTCGCCGACTTGCTGGAAGCCATGTGATCTCGCCGGAGCGACGATGACCGGTTCGATGACGGACCGGGTCGGTCATCTGGTTCGAGTCTTCGACACCCGGTTGGCCGACGTGATGGTCGGCGTGGTCGATCCCGAGGGCATCGCCCCCCTGCGCAACGTCGGGTCGATCTCCGCTCTGCTGCGCCTCGATGCGGATCGAATCGAAGAGGAGCTCACCGCCGTCGGGCCACCGGTGGCCTTCGACCGTGTTCGACTCCTGGCCCCCATCGACGGCGCCACCGAGGTGTGGGCCGCAGGTGTCACCTATCTCGTCTCCCGGGAGGCACGGGTCGAGGAGAGCAGCGACCGAGAGGTCTATCGCCGGGTCTACGACGCCGATCGGCCCGAGCTCTTCTTCAAGTCGGCGGCGTGGAGGGTGGTCACCGACGGGGAGCCGATCGGTGTCCGGGACGACTCCCCGAACAACGTGCCCGAGCCCGAGGTGGGTCTGGTGCTCAATCACCAGGGTCGGTTGGTGGGGTACACGATCGTCGACGATGTCAGCTCCCGAACCATCGAGGGGGAGAACCCGCTGTACCTGCCACAGGCCAAGGTCTACGACGGTTGCTGCGCAATGGGCCCGACGATCGCCCCGCGCCGCCTCGTCGCCGACGATCGGGCGATGCGGATCGAGATGACGATCGAACGGGATGGGCAGCCGGTCTTCTCCGGGGAGTCGTCGACCGGCAGGCTGAAGCGGACCTTCGCCGAGCTGGCGCGGTCCCTCTTCCTCCAGACGACCTTCCCCGAGGGCGCGGTCCTCGCCACCGGCACCAGTGTCGTCCCCTCGCTGTCGATGACCTTGATCCCGGGTGACGTGGTCGAAATCGAGGTCGAGGGTTTGGGGCGTATGGTGACGCCCGTGGCATCGGCGTCCGCCATCGGTCCCTGGCTCGCGGAGCGGTGGTCCAACCCGGCATCCGAGTTCAGCGCACGTGGCCCGGGACCGACTGCGGGAGGAGACTGACATGGAAGAGACGAGGTCATTCGTCGACGGCCTGGGTCTTCCGAGATCGGACCTGGTCGAGCTCACCGCCTCCGACTCGCGCTTTCCCGACGGGGGTCATTTCAGGATCGAGATCCCTTCCACGGAGGGGCCGGACGCTCTCGAGGTGGTCGTCGACGAGGCCGGCCGGCGCGGGGTCCCCATCCATCGGGTCAGTCAGGGGAGCGGGGTCATGTTGCAGACCGACGAAGAGCTCCGGCGCTTCAAGGATCTCGGCGATCGGCATGGGATCGAGGTCTCGCTGTTCACCGGTCCTCGTGCCTCCTGGGACATCGGGGTGCAGAGCACGGCGACATCGGGGCGAGCGATCAGCGCCTCGTTGCGTGGTGCCAACCAGCTGGCCTACGGAATCGAAGACGTGAGACATGCCTGCGAGCTCGGGTTGAGGAGCGTGCTGGTCGCAGACCTCGGTCAGCTCTGGGTGCTGGGCAAGATGAAAGAGTCGGGCGATCTCCCGTCCGACCTGGTGCTCAAGGTCTCGGTGTCGCTCCCGGTTGCGAATCCGGCCACCGCCAGGGTGTTGGAGGACCTGGGAGCGACCACCCTGAACCTCCCGGTCGATCTGACGGTGAGCCAGATCGGTGCCATCCGCCAGGCGGTGAGCTGTCCGCTGGACATCTACATCGAGTCCGCCGACGACTTCGGCGGCCCGGTCCGCTACTACGAGATCCCCGACATCGTGCGGGTGGCGTCCCCGGTCTATCTCAAGTTCACCGTCCGCAACAGTCCCGGTCTCTACCCCAGCGGGGGCCACATCCGCGGCCTCGCACTGGACACCGCCCGTGAGCGGGTCCGGAGGGCGGAGATCGGGCTGTCGATACTCGGTCGCTACATGCCGGAGGCGAAACCCTCGCCGGTGGTGACCGGTTGAAACCAGAGCGCAAACAGGAGGAGGAGTCGTGGATCTCGGTCTAGAGGGCAAGGTGGCGGTGGTATCCGGGGCCAGCAAGGGAATCGGAGCTGCGATCGCACGTGAGCTGGCCGATCAAGGATGCTCTCTTGCGCTGTGTGCCAGGGGTGCGGAGGCACTGGACGAGTTGGCGGGGGAGATTCGGGGCTCGAAACCGGTGGCGGTCTTCGCCAGCGCCGCCGACGTCACCGATCCGGAGCAGGTCGACCGTTTCCGGGACCAGGTGCTCGCCGAGTACGGGAAGGTCGACGTGCTGGTCAACAACGCGGGACGCTCCTACCCGGGCAACTTCGAGACGCTGACCGACGAAGACTTCCTCAACGACTACACGGTGAAAGGCCTGTCCCACATCAGGATGGCCAGGGCATTCCTCCCATCGCTCCGGGAGAGCGACTCGGCCCGGATCATCAACATCAACTCCATCCACGGTCACCATGCCGATGCCCGCTTCTTCACTTCGAGTGTCAACCGCGCCGCATCCATCGCCTTCGCCCGGACCCTGGCACTCTGGTTGGCCCCGGAGCAGATTTGCGTCAACTCGGTCAACATCGGCTACGTGCTGACCCCGCAGTGGTCGAACGTCCATCAACGGGTCCGCCCCGATCTCGAGCCCGAAGAGTTCTTCTCGGAGATGGGGTCGAAGGAAGTCCCCATGGGGAGGATGGGCAAACCCGAGGAAGTCGCGGGCATCGTCACCTTCCTGGCATCGTCTCGGGCGTCGTACATCACCGGCGCCTCGATCGATGTCGGTGGCGGCCAATAGCCCGAGGAGAGTGAGGAGAACCGATGGAGAGCCGAAGCGCGAGGTCCAAGGACGGGACCGAGATCGCCTACTGGACCGGGGGAGAAGGTCCGCCACTGGTGCTGGTCCACGGCATCACGTCGACACATCTCACCTACGACGAGTTGGTGCCGCACCTCACCTCTCGCCGCACCGTCACCGTCTACGACCGCCGGGGGCGGGGGCTGAGCGGGGACTCCCCGGTCTACGACATCGCAGACGAGTACGACGACCTGATCGCGGTCCTGGATGCGGTGGGGGCGAGCTCGATCGACGTGTTCGGCCACTCCTTCGGCGCGTACATCGCCCTCGGGGCGGCGGAGCGCGACGTGCCGGGGCGGATCCGGCGCATGGTGTTCTACTCCCCGGGATTCGGCGAGCAGTATCCGGAGAGCACCCTGGCCGGCATCGACTCCTTGGTGGAGAGCGGGGAGCGGGACGAGGCGCTGCGTGTGCTCCTCATGGACATCATCGGGATGCCCGCCGAGGAGGTCGAGTTCATGAGACAGAGCCCGGCATGGGCCGCCCGCATCGAGTCGGTGCACACCGTGGCCCGCGAGTGCCGCGCCGACCAGGAGTTCTCACTCAGCGAGGAGCGGCTGGGAGCGGTGCAGACCCCGGTGCTTGTGATCTCGGGTGAGACCAACCCACCGAACAAGCAGGCGGTGGCATCGCGGATCGCCTCTCTACTCCCCAACTCCACTCTGGAGTTGATGCCGGGCGAGGGGCACGTCGCCCACCACACCGCGCCGGCTCGTCTGGCCGACATGGTCTTCGACTTCACCGACGACGGGGTCTGAGCAGACCCTCCTCCCGTCAGCGCACCGCCAGCTCGTCGGCATACTCCAAGGTCATCTCCGGCCACCAGCGGTCGACCTCCAGGTCGGAGACGATGGCCCCGGCGGAGCAGTAGCCGGATGCGCCGCTGAGCCCACCCCCGTTGGGGCTGGTCCCACTGGCGTGGTACAGACCCGCCAGACCGGGGATCCGGTAGTCGGCGAGATCGGGGTGGGGGCGGTTGATCCGGGACTGGTCCTGGGTGTATGGGCCCATGCGCACCGCGCCGTTCCTCATCGCGGCGTTCCCCCGCGACACGTCGAGCGGGGTCCGCAGATACGCACCGAGGACGTTCTCCTCGTCGAGATTCGACGTCACCGACTTCCAAACCCCGAGCATCCGCTCCTGGTACTCGTCTCTCCTCCGGTCCCAGTTCGTCGGGTCGCCGTCGACCACGTAGGGGGCGAACGGCCACCAGAATGCGATGTGCCCGTCCCCGTCCACGTAGCTGGGGTCGTGCACGGTGTTACAGGATCCATTGCCCACGGGGAGGGCGGGGAAACGCTCCCCGGTCACGTCGGCCATCGACTCTTCCAGCTGTCGCGAGTCGTCGGCACCGAAAGAGATGTTGTAGGCGCGTGCCACGTCGGGGTCGAACTCGGCCGCCCGATAGGCCGGGGGCTCTCGCAGTGCGAGGTGGATGGTGGCGAGACTTCCGCCACTGGTCCAGTCCCAGTTCTGCGCCTTGGCTCGCACCGGTGGGGCGAAGTAGTCGAGCCCTGTCATCTCCACCAGCTGGGTGAAGCTCACCCCCGAGACCACGGCCTTGGCAGCGCGGATCTGATCACCGTTCTCCAGCTCGACCCCGACGGCCCGATTCTCCGCGATCAGGATCCTGGACACCGGCTGGCCGGTCAGCACCCGGCCCCCGTGCTCCCGGACGATGGCGACCAGGGCGTCGGGCAGGGCCTGGGTGCCACCTGCGGCCAGCCCATTCCGGGTCAGGTTGAGGAAGAAGGCCGGCAGCAGGGCGCCGACACCCGGTTTGTTGGTGGCCTGGACGACATGGATCAGCTTCTTGAGGAGCACCCGCATCTGCTCGCTCTCGAAGTAGCTGTCGACGGCGTCATACGGCTTCATCCCCCGCAGCGACTCCAGCTCCTCGGAGAGGTCCCGGTCGACTATCCCCTTGGACAGGGCATCCGAGGCCAGTCCGCCGGCATGGGGGGGAGCGGTGAACTCGGTGGCGACGAGCAACGGGATGGCCCGCGTGAACCTCTCGCTCAGGCCGGTCCAGGTGTCGGCGTCGGTGGCGGAGAAGCGGCTGATCGACTGACGGCTCGCATCCAGGTCGCGGTGGATCACCAGGGCGCGATCGTCGCTGAAGACGTAACCCTGCTGAACCTCGGGGATGATGTACCCGAACCCGTACCTGTCGAGCTCCAGGTCGCGCATGATCGGGTAGTTCTCGAACCCGTGGAAGTAGTTGCCGCAGATGTTGCTCCGGAACCCGGGCCGGACCAGCTCACGGGTGGCGGTCCCGCCACCGATGTGATCCTCACCCTCGACCACCATCACGTCGAGACCCGCTTTGGCCAGGTAGGCGGCGCAGGTGAGGCCGTTGTGACCCGATCCGATCACGACCACATCGGGGTCGCCTCCGGACGCGTTGACGCTCATTCTCGTTCTCCAGTCGGAAGTAGTTGGGATCAGACGCTGACGTCGACGGTGCGGCCGGTGGCTGCGCTCTCGATGATCGCCTCGAGGACGTCCACCACCGAGACCGCGGCCTCGGCTCCGGTCTCGGGCTGTCCACCGGTCCGGATGCACTCGATGAACTCGGTGAGCTCGTCGGCCACGGTGTCGATGGACGTCACCGGGATCTCGCTGCGGGAGGGCTCCCCCCGCTTCTGGACGAACAACCTGGTGCCGTCCTCCTCGGACCATGCCGCGGCGTCGGATCCGTAGACAGTCACGGTGTTCACCCCGGCGGTGGCGAGGAGAGTCACCAGATAGGCGAGTGGGCCGGTCGAGAGCTCGAACAGCATGGCGGTGACGTCATCGACGTCGAGGGCGCCGAACACCTTCTTGCTCATCGCCGACACGGATCGGATCGGGCCGCCCAGATACTGAATGGTGTCGATGTGGTGCACGCCCAGCGGAGTCATCCCCCCGGCGGGGATCTGCTCGGGGTTCTTCCGCCAATCGGGGAGATCGGGCTTGAAGGCCACGGGGACCGAGATGTTGGCCTCGACGTACTGAAGCTGCCCGAGCTCACCCGAGTCCAGCATCTCCCGCAGACGTCGGTTTCCCGTCTGCCGTCTCTTGTTGTGGCCGACCTGGAGCACCACCCCTGCATCCCGGGCCGCCTGGGCGCTGGCCCTGGCCTCGGCTCCGGTGAGCGCCAGCGGCTTCTCCACGAAGATGTGCTTCCCTGCGGCCGCGGCTTGGGAGATCAGTTCTTGGCGAACCGCATGCGGGGTGGCCATCAGGACTCCCTCGATCGCCGGATCGTCCCAGATCTCCTGCAGACTGGAAGCGGCCCGGCAGCCGTGCTTCGAGGCAAAGGCCTCCCTGGTCTCGGGAGTGCGTGCATAACACGAGACAACCTGCCCGTTTCCCCCGGAGGATGCGGCGTCGGCGAGAACGTTGCCCCACCAGCCGAGTCCGATCGATGCCAGTCCGACAGGGCTTGTCATGGTGTCTCCCTCGTTGTGAAGCCTGGTCGTCGAATGTAGCACCAGACATTATCGATTGTCGAGAAAGCAATATCGTCGGCCCGGCGACCGTATAGTGACCAAGCCGTCCCCTGGTTGTGGAGTGGAAATGGCCGAAACCGAGCCCGCCTCGTGGATAGACCCGACCGACGAAACCGGTGCCATCAGCCGGAGAACCGCACAGGCGATGGTGGCGGGTCGGCTTCGGGTGGAGATCCTCTCCGGGCTGATAGCGCCGGGCACCCGCCTGCTCCAGGCGAGGATCGCCGAGCGAATGCGAACCTCGACGACACCGGTACGGGAGGCGATGGCTGAGCTCTCGGGTGAGGGTCTCGTCGACCTCGATCCTCATCGCGGTGTCATCGTCCACGAGCCCACCGAGGCCGAGCTCCACGAGGTCTACGAGATGCGCTCGCTGTTGGATCCGGTCTTGATGGGCAAGACGGTGGATGCCATCGAGGAGCAGGAGATCGGTCGGGCCGCCGCACTGTGCCGTCGGATGGAGGCGGAGTCGGAGGCGGGCTCCTGGGTCGTGCTCAACAGCCACTTCCACGCGGTCCTGGACGGCGCCGCCCGAAGCCCCCTTCTGGCGAGCACAGTCCGCAGTCTCCGCAACCGGTCGAGCATCTACATAGCGGCTTCATTGCGCGAGTCCCCGGAGCGGATCGCCAGGGCCAACTCCGAGCACCTGGCAATGGTGGAGGCGTGCCGAGTCGGGGACATCGACGCCGCTCTGGAGCAGGCGCGGCGGCACATCGAGGCGACCGTGGAGCTGGTGACGGTCCATCTGCGCCGGATCGAGGCAATGACAGCCTGAGCCGTCCCGTGACGCCGGGCCGCTCTAGCCGGGAGTGGGCGTGGGCGCGGGGGCGACGGTGGGGGCGGGCTCCGGCTCGGGGATCAGGTCGAGGAGCTCGGTGTTCAACCGGTAGAACTGGTCCAGGGGCAGCGAGCCTTGCCCGTGGCGACGGTTGATCTCCTTGAGCAGCTTCAGCCAACGGGCAAAGGCATCGGCCGGACTCACCGCGTCGGATCGCAGGGCGGTGGCGACCTCCGAGATGCGTCGCTGGAAGTCCTCGCGCTGAGGCGGGGTCTCGACCGTGGTCGACTCCACCCGGGGCTTGGCGCGCTTGCCGACACCCAGCTCGGCCGCGAACCGGATCGATTCGGCGACACTGAGCACCACCTCTTCGCCGTCGACCTTGATGTGGAATCCGTCCGACTGGGAGTCGATGTCGAGCTCATCGAGAGGCCAGACCGCCACGGTTCGGTCCCCGGACGTCAGGGTCATGCGCTCGTGGCCGATGTCCACCTCCACCCCGAGGGGAAGCTTGGCCTGTCCCGGCAGGCGCAGTCGTGCCATGTACGACGACAAGGGCTCCTCCGTCTTCGCGCCCGATGAAGAGTAGTTGCGACGCCTGAGGATGTAATCGCCGGATCAACCTCTTGGGATACTTCGCGTCCCGGCGCAGCAACGGACAAATCGGGTTCCGAGCCGGGCGACGGGGGGTATGGAAGTCGTCGAGCTTTCGAGAAGGGCGCGTCCGGGAACTTCGTGACGAACGCCATCGGGAGCTCGGAGACAAAGCGAAGGAGAAGTGATGAGCAGGACTGCAGGCTTTGGAGGCTCGCTCTTCCTGATCGCGGTCGGCGCCATCCTGGCGTTTGCCGTGTCGGTGGAGACCGAGGGGTTCAACCTGAACACGATCGGGATCATCCTGATGATCGTCGGTGGCATCGGCGCCCTCCTGACCCTGGTGGCGCTCTCCGTCCCCCGGAGGGAGGAGCGCACCGAGTACGTCAAGCAGGACGTCGACCTCGACTCACGCGATCGTTGACCACTCGTCGTTCCCGGACCCCGGCCACCGCCGCTAGGAGGGCGTAGGACGGAAGCGGGTGTCGGAGCGGACGAGGCGGCCTCAGTCGTCCCGGTCACCCGCCCCGCCGTCACCCTCCTCGACTTCGAATCCCATCGACTCGGTGAGCTCGATCAGCCGTTCCCTGACCAGCTCCCGCTCCGGGGTCTGGCCCAGATCGTCGACTTCCTCGAATGCGCGCTCCAACACGTCGGCCAGGTCTTCCCGGTCGCCCTGTGACCACTCCCTCATCGCTTCGTCGAGACGATCCTCGATCTGGCCCACCTCCCGTGGGTGGAACTCCGGGGGATCGAGGCCCTCGAGAATGGCTCCGATCTCGGCCGCCACCGTCTCCGGGGTTGGCGCCGGCGCCGTGGTAGTCGTCGGCTGGGTGGTGGTGGTGGTGGTCGATGGGATGGTGGTCGACGTCGACGTCGACGTCGAGGCGCTCGTCGTCGAGGAGGTGGCGACCGAGGGAGGGGCAGTTGGCTCTGGTCCGTCGTTCGCGGCCGGATCCTGGTCGGCGGTCATGGCCGCCGCGGCCAGGGCCAGGACTCCGACGAGGGCAGGGAGCACCGCCCACCGGGCCCGCGGTGCGGGCACGGCTTCGGCCGGGGCATCGGGAAGCAATCCGGCGTTCACGACAGTGGGATCCTCCGATGAGGACACGATGGCACGCACGTCACCGAGTTGTCCGGTCTCCATGACCAGCGTGACCGAGCCGATCAGCGCAGACGCCAGATCGCCGGCGGTTCGAGGGCGCGCCTCAGGGTCTTTCGCCATGGCCGCGAAGACCGCCGCCGCCATCCCATCGGGCACGGCGCCTCCCAACCTGGGAGGTGGCTCGGTCCGAACCGCTTCGAGAAGTGCGGCCGGGGTCCCTCCCCGGTAGGGAGGGGCACCGGCCAGCATCTCGTATCCGACCGCGGCCAGCGAGTAGATGTCGGAGCCGGCTGTCGCCGGCTGTCCGGCCAGTATCTCGGGGGCGAGATAGGCGATGGTCCCGATCAGCTCGCCGGAGGAGGTGATCGTCGCCGGGTCCTCGACGGTTCGGGCGATGCCGAAGTCGGCGATACGGGCCCGTCCCGCCTGGTCGATGATGATGTTGGCAGGCTTGATGTCCCGGTGGATCACACCCTGGGCATGAGCATGGTCCAGGGCGGAGGCGATCTGGGACAAGATCCCGACCGCGGTCCCGGGGTCGAACGAGCCGGACGCGGCGAGATGGTCCGCCAGGGTGGCGCCCTCGACCAGCTCGAGGACGATGAACGGGCCCTCCTCGTCGTCACCGGTGTCGAACACGGTGACGATCCCGGGATGGTTGAGACTTGCGGCGGCCTGCGCCTCACGCTTGAAACGCGCCGAGGCGACGGGGTCGTCGGCGAGATGGGGCAGCAGGCGCTTGATCGCAACCAGACGACCCAGGAGCGTGTCCCTGGCCCTCCACACGGTGGCCATGCCACCGGTCCCGATCTGCTCGATCGGCTCATAGCGATCACCGATCACCGGGTCAGGTTACGAAGACCTCTGGGGTAGCTGACACGGCGACCCGGGCCGGGCGCAACCGAAAGGCCCGCTGTGTCACAAAATGGTCCCCGGTGGTGTTCATTGGATGACATGAACGAGACGGTTGGCCGCTCGATCGACGCAGTGGTGCTGGAACAGCGCCCACGTCTCGTCGCCCTGGTCGCTCGGGTCGTCGATTGGCCGGACGCGGAGGACGTGGTGCAGGAGGCGCTGCTCAAGCTGGACCACGACCCGATCGCCGACCGGCCGTTGTCCGAGGTGACGGCCTGGCTGCGTCGAGTCAGCCTCAACCTGGCGTTCAACCATCGCCGGGATCTGGGGCGCTGGAGGGACCGCGGGCTGCGGGCCCCTGTCGAGGACGTCGTCGACGGCCCGGAGGCGGAGTCGCTGAGGAGAGAGGAGCGCGAAGCGGTGCGTTCCGTGCTCGATCGGATGACCGATCGGCAGCGGAACGTCCTGGTCCTGCGTTATGCCGGTCACAGCTACGCCGAGATCGCCGCTGCGCTCGAGATGCCGGTGTCATCGGTGGGGACGACCCTGGCCCGCGCCGAGGCCGACTTCCGGTCGAAGTACGAGGAGGATTCGAAATGACAGCATGCCCTGATACCGGGACGTGGAGGGCGTGGCTCGACGACGAGACGGCCATCCCGGCGCCGGAGACCCATCTCGCGGGATGCGGCGCCTGTGCCAGGACCGTGGCCGAGCTCCGCTCGGCGGCCGGGTTCGCGAGCCGCAAGATGACCGTGCTCTCCCCGGCCCCGCGCCCGGTCGTGACCCCCCCTGTGGAGGCGGAGGCGTCACCTCGTGGTTGGCTGCGACGCTTCGCCGGGGCCGCCGCGGCTGTCCTGCTGATCTCCGTGGTGGCGGCGACACCTGGTGGCCGGGCCCTGGCCGACTCGGTGCTCTCGGTGTTCCGATCCCAGCGCATCGACATACTGGAGTCGACGTCCCGGGACCTCGCGATGTCCGGCTTGGTTCTTGGACAACTCGGAGAGGTCGACACCGATGGCCTCCCCGAGCCGACACGGGTCGCCGGCGCGCGGGAAGCCGAGGCCGAATCGGGCTTGGACATCCCGGATGCATTCCGCGGTGACTCCTGGCTGGTCATCTCGTCGGGGACCGTTCGGTGGGAGCTGGACAGTCAGGCCATCACCGACTATCTCGCGGCGCATGGATCCGATGTCGAGGTTCCGAGCCAGATCGACGGGACCGTGGTGGTCCTGGAGCGAGGCGCCATCGTCTTTGCCGTCAGCGGGCCGCTCGACGACCCCTCCCTGGTGCTCGTTCGATCGGGCCCGGTCACCGCGCACACCGAAGGTGCATCCCTCAGCGAGACCAGGGAGTTCTTGTTGTCCTTGCCCGGTCTCCCCGGCGGATTGGTCAGCCAGCTCAGGGCGATCGAAGACTGGGAGTCCACCCTTCCCCTGCCGGTACCCGTGGATGCCGCGACCGGATCGCACGTGGACCTCGACGGGATCGACGCGGTGGAGATAGACGTCGACGATCTCGGGTCCGGGCTCATCTGGGTCGACGACGACTTCGTCACCGCGGTGGCCGGCCAC
>LLBY010012272.1_pt3 | contig 14746 bp, 8 predicted proteins | sample 1489401 | NCBI WGS metagenome assembly LLBY01 (sample SAMN04092656, study PRJNA295927) | soil metagenome | biome: Soil prokaryotic community; feature: Bulk soil; isolation source: soil from tomato rhizosphere | host: tomato cultivar Hawaii 7996 | place: South Korea | collected 2011-11-01 | reverse complement strand
AAGGGCGGCGTCGTCGGCATGACCTTGCCGATCGCCCGCGATCTTTCGTCGGAGGGCATCCGCGTCAACACGATCCTGCCCGGCCTGTTCAGCACACCGCTGATGAAAGGCGCGCCGCAGAACGTCCTCGATGCGCTGGGTGCGCAGGTGCCCTTCCCGCGCCGGCTCGGCAATCCCGAAGAATATGCCAGCCTCGCGCTGGAGATGATCAGGAATTCCTACTGGAACGGCGAGGACGTCCGGCTGGACGGCGCAATCCGTATGGCCCCGCGCTGATATGGGAGGTCCGCTGTCAGGCATTCGCATCATTGAAATGGCCGGGATTGGTCCCGGTCCTTTCTGCGGCATGATGCTGGCCGATCAGGGTGCAGAGGTCATCGTTGTTCATCGCCCCGGCGGGGCGCCGGACCCGCGCGATCCTCTCGCCCGTTCGCGCAAATTGTTTGAAGCGGATCTCAAAAGCTTCGAAGGTCTCGCGCAGGTGCGGGAACTGGTGCGCTCGGCGCACGGGTTGATCGAAGGCTTTCGGCCGGGCGTCATGGAACGGCTTGGTCTTGGCCCGGACGTTCTGCTGGCGGACAATCCCGCGCTGGTTTACGGACGCATGACCGGCTGGGGTCAGTCCGGACCCTACGCCCCGGCCGCAGGCCACGACATCAACTATGTCGCCCTGTCGGGCACGCTGCATGCCTGCGGGCGGGCCGGCGACAAGCCTACACCCGCCATCAATCTGATCGGGGATTTCGGCGGCGGCGGCATGCTGCTCGCCTTCGGCATGGTTTCGGCCCTGCTGAACGCCTCCCGCACCGGCAAAGGCCAGGTGATTGATTGCGCCATGGTGGACGGCGCTGCTCTCCTGCTCAGCATGATGTGGGGCTTGCGTGTGACTTCCGGGTGGAAGGACGAGCGGGGCGTCAACATGCTCGATACCGGCGCGCATTTTTACGACACGTATGAAACGTGCGATGGGAAATTCATTTCCATCGGCTCGATCGAACCGCAATTCTATGCCGAGCTGCGCCGTCTTGCCGATTTGACGGAGGACCCCGAATTCGACCGGCAGATGGACCGCGCCGCGTGGGGACCGCTTAAGGAGAAGCTGGCGGCTGTGTTCAAGCAACGCAGCAGGGATGAATGGTGCTCCCTGATGGCGCAGACCGACATATGCTACGCGCCGGTTCTTTCAATGGCGGAGGCGCCGGAACATCCCCATAATAAGGAGCGCGCGACCTTCGTAGAATTGGATGGCATCACACAGCCCGCCCCCGCGCCCCGGTTCCTCGGCACTCCCAGCCGGTCGCCCCAACGGCCGATCCGCTACAGCCATTAGCTATATGGTGTGGCAGCGGGCGGCGGCGGTCGAACACGCCGTAAACATTTCTTTGAATGCTTTTCGTCGCGGTTCATTATCCTGGCACCGGGACGTATCGGCTCTAACATTAAGCGAAGCGCTGGTCCAACGCACTCATTCTATCTTTTATTGCCACCGTCGCAGGTTCGCGTCTGCATTGCTGAACCTTCGCCCGGGGCCTTCTTGCTTGAAATGGCGGCAACACCGATCTATCGGAGCCGCTGGGGAATTCAACGCGGATGTCGAGGGAGCGCGATAAATCGGGATAGCTAATCCTGTAATTATTGCTAATCTCAGGTGCGAAAGGAAAGCGATGTCAAAAACATCAAGGACGGAGCGCAAAAGGCCTGCAAATGGCTCACCCGACGTTGCCACCCGTGACCTGTTGCTCAACGCAGCAGGGGAGTTAATGACCGAGCGGCGATCAACAGATGTATCGTTAAGTGACATAGCCTCTAAAAGTGGGCTCAATTCCGCACTGGTTAAATATTATTTCGGCAGCAAATCGGGTTTGATGCTTGCGCTGCTGCGTAAGGTGATGGGACCGGGGATGGAGCAGCTTCGGCACCTACCAGACATGGACCTGACTCCTCAACAAAAGCTGCGCGTGCATATCAGCGGCATAGTTAAGACATATTTCAGGCATCCGTTCATCAATAGGCTAATGCATCAACTCCTTGCCGAGGATGCGGCGACTTTTGGCCCTATTCTTGCGGAAGAGTTTAGCAGACCGGTCGCCGAAGCCCAGAGGAAGATTTTGCAGGAGGGGACCGAGGCTGGTATTTTTGATCCCGTGGATCCATTACTATTCTACTTCCATATCAATGGAGCCTGTGATCAACTGTTCTTTGGACAGTATCAGCTAGAGCATATCTTTGGTGTGAGTGAACTCAGCGAGGAATTAAGGCGGAATTTCGTCGATCATCTTTATCGAGTCGTGACAGAGGGAATATTAGTCGGTTCCAAAGTGCAACACACCCAAACTGGCTGACGATAATCCATTAAATGATGGAGCGGCTCTTGAGGGGATCAGTTTTTGCACAATGAGGATTCAGCTAAAAACGTGCATATCCGAAGAATAGTTTGTTGGTTTTCAATTAAATTCTTACCATCCTACTAATACTTCTTCTACCCAGGACCGACTAGCGCTGCGACGGCTTAATATCTCTGTTGCAATTAGCACTTTAACTTTATGCGAGATGCCATATCCTGTGGATTGGCCTCTTCGACAATCGCACTTGCAATTCCGGCGGGTAGTATCCGAACGTACAGCGCCTTGCTGATAAGATAGGAGCCAGCGCGATGAAGCTGAAGAACTGCTTGATCATTACGTCCTGCTTTGCGACAGCTTTGTTGCACGGAAACCTGACGCCGGTTGCTGCTCGCGAAGCGAGCGCGCCGCTTCAGAACGAAGTCATCCCGCTCTGGAAAGGCACGCCCCCGGGCGGCGCGACGAGCGCTAAAGAAAAGTCATATGCCCAGCCCACCCCCTGGGGAAAGAGCGTGCAGATGCTTACCGACGTCTCGACGCCGACCATGACCGTGGTGCGTCCGGCGGCGGGCAAGGCAACCGGCGCAGCCATGATCGTACTCCCCGGTGGCGGCTTCGTCTCTCTGGCTTGGGACATGGAAGGCACCGAGGTCGCGAACTGGCTGGCGGCGCGGGGTATCACCGCCTTCGTCGTCAAATATCGGGTAGCCCTGCCGACCGCCGAAGAAATGAAGGCTCGCGACCGGGCCAAGACTGTCGAAGCGGCACGACCGCGGCTTAAGATCGCTGTGGCCGACGCGTCTCGGGCCATGACGCTGGTCCGCACCGGCGCGGCAAAGTGGGGGATCGATCCCGATCGGATCGGCATGATGGGCTTTTCGGCAGGCGCAGTGACCACGATGGACGTTGTTCTTGGGAGCACGCCGGAACTGCGCCCCAATTTCGCGGCGCCGATCTATGGCATGACGCTGCTTGAGGGGGCCAAGGCGCCGGCCGACGCACCGCCGCTTTTCATCGTTCACGCTCAGGACGATGCCATGGTCCCCGTTTCCGGCAGCGTCGCGATTTTCGATCTTTGGACAGCGGCCAAGCGACCGGCCGATCTCCACATCTACTCGAAGGGCGGCCATGGTTTCGGCATGCGCGGCATGGGGTTGCCGGTCGATGTCTGGTCCGCGGATTTCGAACGCTGGCTTGACAATATCGGAATGCTGAAGCCGGCTTCAGCGAAAAAACCCTCTTGATTGTCCTAAACAGTTGCAGGCTCGAGGGCGGTTAGCTTCAATGCCGCTCTCGGTCTGATCGTCATCCGGGGCGCGTGCTCGGTACGCCGCCCCGGATGATGCCGAATCATTTGAATATAGGATTGATGAGCCGACAGGCTCGGCACGGACGATATGTGTCCGCAGCAGCCTTCAGCTCTGGCATCGCCCGCTTGCGGCGGACGGACGAGGAAGCCGCCCCATCCGTCCGCCGCATAAAAGGCCGGGATCCTGGGTCATTTGCCGGTGCGAACGATGTTCACTGGCCCGATGAGCCCGGCTGGCTGCAACGGTGCCTTGGCGGTGTAGGTCGGCAGCGCTGTGTAGCTGATCTTGGTCGCGCCGGGCTGCTGGTCCCCGATCAGCCGGTTGACCCACATATTGGCGACCTGCACCTCCACGCGATTGCGCCCGCGCTTAACCGCCTTCGATATGTCCACCGTCCAGGGAGCGTGCCAGGCGGTGCCGACGATCTGGCCATTGACCCGTACCTGCGCGATATCGCCCACGGAGCCCAGGTCCAGCCGCACCGCCTCGCCAGCGCGCGGCGCGGTGGGCATTACCACCTCGGTCGTATAGGTCGCCACACCCGAAAAATAGCGGATGCGGGGATCGGCGTTCTCGTTAAGCGGGGACAAGCGGGCAAGCATCGTCGCCCTCGTCGGAGCGCCGCGCCCCGGCTCGAACGTCACGCGCCAGGCGCCGTTAGCCGCGATCCGCGTCTCCTGCCCCTTCGCCGGCACCGTCAGCGACGGCGCAGACGCGGTCTTGCGGAACGTGACGAAGAAGGACTCTGCGGGCGCGAAGTCCAGCGGCACCATCGTGACGCCATTTTCGATCCGGTAGGAGACCGGCTCCGAGGTCCCGGTGTCGGCGCGCCAGATTTCAGGAGCCTTGCCGGTGACGCGGAAGCGCGCCTCCACCCGCTCCGCGCGGTCTTTGCGGTTGTTGACGAAATAGGCGTCCCCGTCAGCAAGGCGGCGGTGCGCGAACAGGATTTCGCTGTCGGGCAGCGGCTTTACATAGTCGAAGTCTGGCGCAAGCCCCAAAAGGGCGAGCGCGGCATTCACGTCCTTTCCAGCGATCACGCGCCCCTTGCCGACGTCCGTCACCGGCTTGCCGCTCCACAGGCGGCGGACGATGCGCGTATATTCCGCCGCGTCATCGTTCAGCCCCGGCGTTCCGACCGGCGCGTCGCCGGCGACGACGGCGCCCTCTTCCACCAGCGCGGCCACGCGGCGCAATATCCTGAGGCTCATATAGCGCGAGCTTCCACCCAGGAAGAGCAGCCGGTATCGCGCCCCGCCCTTCGCCACGAGTTCGTTCCCCTCGACCGCCAACTGGTCCGTCAGCACGTCGGCGCTCGCGAAGTCATAGCCGTGACGGGTCGGCCTGTCGTTCAGCTTGCCGTCGGAGAAAAGACCGGTCAACGGCGCTTCCTCACCATAGAAATAGGCGACGTCAGCCTGCGCCCGTCCTTGCTGAAGCATGAAGCTGTTACGGGCGATATAGTCGATCCACGGCCGCGCCAGTTCCGCCCAGGATTCGTGGCGATTGAAATATTGACCGAATACCGACAGCGACAATCCGGGCTTTTTGTCGTCCAGCGGCTGATGCACAGACGTGTGAATGACCGGGCGATTGACGCCGGTTGCAAACTCCAGATCGACGATCCGGCGCAGATGATGCGGCGCAAACGCCCATGGCGACAGGAAAGCGGTCATGGATTCCGCCGCGACCAGATTCTGGCCGTAGATGTTCGCCACCGACGCGGCGCCCTTCATGTCCACCATCGCCCCGCCGGAGGGCGCCGTGCCGCGTGGAAATGTCCAGATCGCAGCCATCGGCACGTCGGTGCGCGACCGCATGGTCATGTCGTCTCCCAGCGACGGGCGCCCGTTTTCCAGCGCTTCGCCGTACAGTGTCAGGCCGTTTTCATGAGCCACGTCGGCGACGGTGCCATAATGTTGGCTGGAAAGCAGATCCGCCAGTGTGCGCCTGTAGTCGAAGAGGAAACGGTCGCTGTCCGCGCGGGACCCGATGATGATGCCGGTCAGCGCTGGCAGATAGGGCGTGGGGTCATATCCGCGCAGACGGCGGAACTGTTCTATCATGCGAGGCGTCCAGTTGGACGCGCCGACCTCGATCGAATCGGTCAGGAGAGCCCGCACCCCGCGCTTGCCCAACAGGTCCGTGCCCGCCGCGTCCCGATACATGCCGATATAATGGTCGAGATAGCGCCGGACCGCCGCGCCATCAAATTTGTCGACCTCAAGCCCCGTCGCCTCGGCCGGGGCGGGATGGTTCGTCTTGCCCACCAGCGACCAGCCCAGCCTTATCACCCGCCATTCGCCGCGCGGCGGCGTCCAGTCCAGCGTGCCGTCGGCTTTCATCCGGCTGGTCAGGTCGATCACCCGGGCCGGATCGACACCGGACATGTCGACGCCGGGCATGTCGGACAGCGCGTAATAATCCGGCACCATCGCGAAGCCCGCCTTGCGTTCGAACTGGTTGATCGCAGGATCAGCCGACAGGACGAATTCGGCGACGCCATGCGCGGTCGGCGCTGGCGGGATGAGCTTGTTGAGGGCCGCCATGTCGACCCCCGGTGGAATGGCGCCCAGCGACGGAGGGGGCGCCGCCACGACGTTCAGCACCAGGCGGAAATAGCGGCCGGTGACAGGCGCAAAAGCCACGGTGGCCGGCACAGCGGTCACGGGAATGTCCGCGACCTTGGACCAGTTGCGCCCGTCGCTGCTCACTTCGAGTACTGGCGCGGTCCCGCCGGCGGCGATCGAATGGCCGATGTCGCGGATGAAGAGGCTGGCCGAGCGCACCGTTCGCGGGGCAGCATAGGCATAGGTGATCGTCGATGGCTTTTCCTTCGATCCCAACGGCACATTGACGAATGTTGTCATGTCCCCGTCGCTCAGTGGGGCAGCGTCAATCGCCGCGCCGTCCGGCCCCGTCGCGCCGCGCAGCGCGACGTCGGCGACGCGCGCAACAGGGACCGCCAGCACCGCAATGTCGCCATATAGTTCCGGCTTCTTCGGCGAAGGCACGCCCGTCAGCATGCCCAATTCGTCGAGCGCGGGAAGGTTCATGAACGGACCGGTCGTCTGCGGGGGCGGCGGCAGCGCACCGCTAAACTTCCTGCCGCCCCGCACCTTCACCTGCGTCCAGACGAGCTTCTTCATGCCGTCGCGCGGTTCCACCCACGGCCCGCCCGTTTCGGACCAGCCCGGCGAAGAGGCGATCGCCATTTCCAGTCCCAGCCGGTCGGCCTCGCTCGCCGCGAACTTGAACGCCGCCTTCCACTCCGGCGTCATATAGACCAGCCGCTTGTCGACGATCTGCGGCGTAACCAGGCTCGCGTCGAAATTCTGGAGCCCTCCGATGCCCGCGCGTTTCATCCATTCCAGATCCTTGCGGATTCCGTCATGGGTGATGTTGCCGTTCATCCAGTGCCACCAGACCCGCGGACGCGCCGACGTCGGCGGCTCACGAAACTCGGTCAATAGCCTGTCCGGCGCTTCGGGCGCACTAGCGGTTTGGCTCCAGGTCGGCGTGCTCAGGAAGGTGGCCGCCGAAAACCAGGCCAATGTCAACATTTTCCGCGTCATCACCATCTCCTTGCGGCGAGCATCTTTCGACGTTCATCACCGAGTTTTATCTGGGTTAAAAAAGTACAGTATGAGGTCTATGCTATGGTTTCATCTCGATGCGCCATATTCAAGCAGACGTGCCTGAAGAGACAACAGGTCGGCCCGCAAGCGGCCTTGAGCTGAGCCGGGGAATTCAACCAACAACAGCAATCGTGCAGAAAAAGCCAGTTCATCGCCAAATCGGGCGACAGGCCAGTTGCCTAAATACCAGGCCTCTACCGTCACCCGCAGGACTCTTAAAAGCACATCGGTCATCATTCTGGTGTCGACCAACGGTTTTTCGCTATATTCCAGAACGGCAGATTCCAGCAGGTCGTGAAAAATGGCCCGTCCCGCTCCTGAAACCAATTGAGCCAGCGCACCCTCGGCACCATTCGCAGAAGACCGAAAAAGTCCGAAATAGAATTTTCGATCAGAGCCATAATGCGAGGATAAAGATCCACCGCGCCGAACAATCGGTCGAAGGCATCCAAATGCCTGAGCGCACCCAGCTTCGCCTGAAAGTCCTGAAACTCGTCCTGGACGACCAATGCGAGAAGGTTCGCCTTGTTGGAGAGCAAATTATAAGGTGTAGCCGGGCTTACTCCGGCCTTTTTAGCCAGCTCCCGCATGGAAAATCCCGCTCCGCCCTTCTCGCGGATGAGCGCCCGTGCAGCGGAAACCAGAGCAGATTTTCGACCTTCCATTGTTCCTGGTGAGATCGGCATCTTCTTTTCACATCCAGTGAGAGTGGAGGAATGTCAGCGCCGATACTCATCTGGTAATTGCCTGATACACTGGACCGCGCTGTACCGGCCCAGTGTGTCAGGCTATCGCATCGATTAGCGTCCCAGCAACCTGACAGGGCCGATCAGCCCGGACTTCGTGAGCGGCGCGTCAGCCGAATATGTCGGGAAGGTCGCCTTGGTGACCGGCTTCGCGCCGGGCTGGGCATCGCCGATCATGCGGTTCACCCACAGATTGCCCACGCGCACCTGCACGCTGTTACGGCCGGGCTTCACCGCGTTGCTGACATCGACCCGATAAGGCGCATGCCAGGCATAGCCTACATTTTGTCCGTTTACGGAAACCTCGGCCACCTCGCGCACATCGCCGAGATCCAGGGTCAAGGGCTGACCTTTCTTCCAATTTTTCGGCGCCGAGAAGGTCGTCGAATAGGTCGCGATGCCGGAATAATATTTGACGCCGGCATCCTTATATTCGTTCAGCGGAACGAGCGAGGCCATGGTGATGGAAGCAGGCGCGCCGCGGTTTGGCTGGAACGCGATTTTCCAGCCGGCATCCACCTTCCCGACTTCCTTCAACGTAGCATCGGCAACCGTGTGCGTCGACGCGGGGGCCGAATGGCGGAACACGATATGGACCGCTTCTTCAGCCTCCAGGGAAAGAGGCACGATGGTCTCCCCGCCCTCGATCCGATAGCTCAAGGCTTCGACACGCCCAGTTTCCGGACGCCACAGTTCCGGCGCTTTTCCGGTGACACGGAAGCGCGCTTCAAACTTTTCGGGACGGTTCTTGCGGTTCAGGATGAAATAGCTGTCCTGATCGTCCACCTTGCGGTGAACGAACGGCAGTTCCGCATCGGCCTGCGCGCCGGCAAAGCTGAAATCCGGCTGCACCCCCAGCGACGCCAGGGATTTTTCGACGTCCGAACTTGCTACTACGCGCCCTTTGCCCACTTCTGCGATCGCGCTCCCCGGCCACAATTTGGCCACCAGCTTCTTCCATTCCGCGCGGTCATCACCCAGAGCGGGGCTGTCTTCCGGGGCCGTGCCGACGACGGTCGCGCCGCCTTCGACAAGGGCGGCCAGACGCCTCAGCATCGGGAGCGTCATGCGTCGGCTGCTTCCACCCAGATAGAGGATCTTGTAGCGCGCGCCGCCCGTGCTGACCAGGTCGCCGCCATCGTTGCGGATCGCATCCATAAGCGCCCCGACATTGACGAAGTCGTAGGCGTAGCGCGTCGGCGCGTCGGAAACCGGCTTATCGCCATACAGGGCGGTCAGAGGACCTTCTTCGCCATAGAAATAGGCCACATCGGCAAAGTTGCGGCCGCGTTGCAGCATGTAACTGTTGCGCGCGATATAATCGACCCAAGGTTTCGCCAGATCGGCCCAGGCGTCGTGCCGGTTGAAGTGCTGGCCGAAAATCATCAGCGACAATCCCGGCTCACCAGCCTCATCCGGACTGTGGACCGATGTGTGGATGACCGGACGGTTGATACCCGTCACAAACTCCAGATCTATGACATGCTTCAGGGTGCGCGGACTGTCGGCCCAGTACCGAAGCGCCGAAGTCATGGATTCAGCCGCGACCAGATTCTGTCCGTAGACATGCGCGACAGACGCGGCGCCCTTCATGTCCGCAACGTAGGTCGCGAGTGGCTTCCCTGTTTCGGGGAATGTCCAAAGCGCCGCCATGGGAATGTCTGCAAATCGGCGCATCGCCATATCGTCGCCTAGGGAAGGACGGTGATGTTCCAGCGCCTCGCCGTAAACCTTCAGGCCATGTTCGTGCGCGACCTTGGCGACCGTACCATAATGTTCGCTGACCATCAGGTCCGCCAGCGTGCGCCGATAATCGTACAGGAACCGCTCGCTTTCATCGCGGCTCTTTACGATGGCTCCGGTCAGAGCAGGCAGCCAGGGCCTCGGATCATAACCGCGAAGCTCCTTGAACCGATCCAGCATCTTGGGCGTCCAGTTTGCTGCGCCGACCTCAATGCTATCGGTCAGGAGCGCACTGACGCCCCGCTTGCCGATCATGTCGGCCCCGGCAGCGTCCCGATACATCTGGAGATAATGTTCCAGATAGCGGCGCACGGCATCTCCGTCGAACTTGTCGACTTCCAGTCCGGTTGCCTCCGCAGGCGCCGGGTGATTGGTGGTGCCCAGCAGGGAATAACCCAGGCGGATGACCTCCCAGTCACCCGAAGGCGGCGTCCAGTCGAGCGTACCGTCGGGCTTCATCCGGCCTGTCAGGTCGACGATCTGTCCGGCGGAACCCGCTTCCCCCGCGGAGGCACGGAGGGCATAATAATCTTCCTCTACCGCAAATGCGGCCTTGGCTTCGAAACGGTCGATGACAGGTTCAGCCGACAGCTGAAAAGCATTCAGCTTGATCGGTGCGCTGCTGCCCTCTGCCAGCATCTTCGCAAATGGCGGCGGGACGACCCCCGCGGCCGCGTTGTCCATATTGGCGCCCCCCGGCGCCGCAGACTTCAGCGTCAGCCGGAAATATCTGGCGGTGACGGGAGCGAAGCTAGCCGTCGTGGGGATCTGGGTGACGGCAAAATCGGAAACCTTGCTCCAGCTCTTCCCATCTGCGCTGGACATAAGCTGAGGCTCGATCGCCGACCCGGTAAACATGGCTTTCGCGCCGAGCGAAAAGAATGTCGCGGTCCTGACCGTCACTGGCTTGCCATAGTCCAGTGTGATCTGGGCGGGACGCTCGGCCGTGCCGCGAGGAACGTCCAGCGCGCTCACCAAACTGGCGTCAAGGAAGGCGGCAGGATCGATCGGCTTACCCGCAGCATCGAACGCCTTGGGCAGCGGCAGCGGGCGGAAATTCTGCTTCACGGCGAATACGGCGACGTCCTCGCCGTGTTGCGGCGGTGCCTTCGCAGCTTTGCCCGAGAGGGCAGCCATCGCATCGAATATAGGCACATCGAGGAACGGCCCGGTGGTGTCAGGCAACGCGGCCAGCTTGCCGCTGAAGCGCTTGCCCCCCGAAACCGGCGTCGCGCTCCAAACAAGCTTCTTCAGCCCATCTTCCGGACGGACCCAAGGCCCGCCCGTTTCGGACCAGCCCGGCGAGGACGCGATACCCAGTTCCAACCCGCGCCTGTCGGCTTCGCGCGCCGTGAAGCGGAACGCTTCTTTCCAGCCGGGCGTCATATAAGGCAAGCGATTGGGAACAACGACGGGTGTTTGCAGATCTATATCGAAATTCTGAAAACCGCCGATACCGACCTTGTTCATCCAGTCGAGATCGGCCTTGATACCTTCAACGGTGATATTTCCGTTCATCCAGTGCCACCACACGCGCGGCCGAGCGGAATTGGGAGGATTCTGGAACTCGCCTTCGACGCTGGTCGATGCAGGCTGCGCGGGCTCGGCAAAAACGCTGCTCGACGCGCAGGATACTGCCAGGGCAAATCCGCAAATAAGGCTCTTATCGACCTTCAACATCCATTTCCCTTTTCTAATCAACTCGCCGCCGCACTGGGCTCATTTCAGCAGCATCAACAAAATGGGGCGCAGATCAATTGTTCTGCGCCCCTTGTTAAGTCAGAATTTTACCGCGGCGCTTAACCAGAAGGATCGCGGCTGGGACGGGATCACCTGGAACAATCCAGTAGATCCGCTCGCCGCCACAGCCTCAGGCGTCAGGCCTTGCCGGTCGAGTGTCTGCTGAATGCCACCTGCCCGTGAGTAGGACATGATGCCATAATTGTTGAGGAAGTTGTTGATGTTCGCCTGCAACTTCACAGCACCGACGGTCCAGGAAGCACCGAGATCGACAGTGCTGAAGCCCGGCAGATAGAAGGCGTTCAGACGGTTCGCAGCCCGGCGCCCAAGATAGCTGTACGTTGCAAAAACCTGGAACTTGTCCGTCAGGTCGATGGTACCAGTCGTCCGAACGATCAGCTTCGGGTTGTTATCAGCATCGCCAGAAGGGATCACAACCAGTTCATCGTCAGCCCGCGGCGGGCCATTCTGGATATAGGTCGAGAATCCGGATGCTTTTGCATCCTGAATGGTAACAGCCGAGTACCAGTTGAACCGGCCAAATTGCATGTTCGACTGGATTTCGACACCATAGGTCCGAATTTTGCCGAACACCGGGGGCGGAGAATAGGCGGCACCCGTCTCATCGATGAAGGATTGCCCGTCAGCCACGTTGGACAGCTTGCTGTAGAACGGGAACATCTGGATGCTGATACCCGGCCGGTTATACTTCAGGCCAAGTTCAACCTGCTCGATCGTCTGCGGATCGGGGAACAGCGTCGCGATCTCGGTCAGGTCATCGATACCCTGGATGATGCCCAGGATCGGGGCCTTTTTGCCTTTGGTGTAACGGGCATAGGCAGTGAAGCTGTTGGTGAAGTCGTACGCGACAGACCCGGTATAGTTGAAGAAGTCGTAGCTGCGCTTCACCCGCGTCGGCGCGCCGACCGTCGCAAGGCCATTGTCGTAGAGGGTGAAGGGATCACCGTCCGGACCAACCAGGCCAAAGGGGCTTGCCGGGTTCGTGAGCGTCACATTCCTGACATTGTACTTGATCTTTTCGTACCGGATGCCTGCCTCGATGGTCAGGCGGTCCGTGACTTCCCAGCTGTCACCGGCAAACACCGAAATCGAACGCTGCGTCCCGTTGAATTCATCACCGCCGCCGAAAAGGCCGTTATTGGCAAACCCGCCCGGACCAGTGACCTGGAACGTCGCGCCGGGAGCAAGCGGAGTTTGGAACGTCGCATTCAGGAACTGGGGATCGGGCTCCTGCGTCAGGAGAGCGCCACCTGCAACATCGGACGTCGCTTTAAGGCGGCCGAGCTGGATATAGGTCCCGATAGCAAGGTTATGATTCCCGACCTTGCCATTGATGGAAAGCGTGTCCTGGAAGTTCTCGCCCCTGAAGGTCGGCGAAATACCAATCAGGGTCTGCACGCCATTGGCGAGAATGTTCTGGTTGGGCAGGTTATTGGCCGTGACGGTATAATCGAAGCCGGTGGCCGAATTCACCGTTGCTGCGAGGGAGCCATCGGGCCGGCGCAAGGTCAACGTTCCAGGAACGCCGGCCGTACCGGTCAATATATGAGTGAAAACATCCGTCAGCGGTGCGGTCGTGATTACCGCGCCGACATCCCAGTCGGACTTGTTGCGGCTATAGCCCGCACGATTGGAGATAGTCCAATCCGACGCGATCTCATGCTCCCACTCGGCCGAGAAGCCGATCGCCCGCGAATGAACGGCGTCCGCCGGATCCCAATTGCCGGTGCTGCCATCCAAGCGCGTATATTCTCGCGCGCCACCATCCGGGAGCGTCGTGCTGGTGTTCGAGTAGGGCCGCGCCAGGCGCGGATTCCTGAAGTTGACCGCCGGCAGGAATTCATCGAAGCCATTGCGATCGTTCAGATATTTCGCCGTGACCTTCAAAGAGCCAGAGCCATAGTCCCAAAGCAGGTTGGCGCGCACCTGCCCGCCACGGTTGCGTGCATAGCCCGGGTCACGCGCGCCCGTGCTGTGCCGATAAAATCCACCCACGGCATAATAAAGGCCATTGCCGATCTCGCCGCCGGCATAGGCGTCCCCGCGATAGAAGGGATTCTTGCCGTTTCCTTCCAGACCCACCTTCGCACGCAGTTCGACGCCCGGGTCGGACTTACCGGTCTTCGAGATATAGTTGAAGATGCCGCCCGGCGCGTTCGGCCCGGTGATCGCAGCCGTACCGCCACGGAGCGCTTCAAGGCGTGACAGCATGATGTCGGGACGGGAGAAATAGTCGGGCCCGAAATTGCCGGCGAGGATAGGTTCGACGGGAAGACCGTCTTCCTGAAGCGACACATAATAATAGCCGCCTGCGCCATCCAGCGAGTAGGCGGAAACACCGCGCGAGAAGACCACGTTTCGTATTTCACCGAAAGCATTGTTCACATAGACGCCCGGAACGGTGCGCAGAAGGTCGGCGGCCGAGGTCAGCGCCTGCTGATCGATTTGCTCCTTGGTAACAGCGGTGATCGAGATCGGCGCCTTCTCAATCGCACGAGGACCAAGCACGCCCGTCACGATAATGTCGCTTTCTCGTGCTTCACCCTGCGAATCGTCGGTCTGCGCAAACGCTTGCGTCGCGCAGACCGAAACGGCCAGCGCGATGAATGAAGCGCGGTGGCGCAGGACTTTAGCATTCAACATGAAGTGCCTCTCTCTTATAGTCAGTCGGTTAATCAGCAGGCCTTTATTATGTGCTACATGGCCTGACAAGGGATTTTGGAGACATGTTTGTCGCCCCGCCGTACCCAACTCTTTTCGATTAACGTGGCTGAATGTCCAAAAAAAGACGTTGACATGCAGCATTAGGCCGGCGGAAAGCATACGCTGCCGCTGAATCGCTTGACGGTGACGATCGCCCGTTGTGCGTCACACATATTTTATATGGTTGTTTAAACAACTGTAGCCATCGCGCGGCATGAGCAGTAGTACTCAGCTGTGAGACGATGAGGGAGACTGATGCGACCAGGCATTCTGCCCTATGACAGGGCGCTACTCTGGCGGATTTATCACCACTTCGGACTTATTTGGACGAAAACATCGTTCTGATCACTGCGGTCCCGGACTGCGGGATGCGATTGTCTATTGCGAGGGACGGATATGAAGACATCGAAACTCATCGCAGCGGCCATTTTGGGCGCGACAGCGAGCCAGGCTACCGACGCTTTTGCCCAGCAGGGCCAGTCGGTGGACATGGCTGCCGCAGA
>LLBY010003492.1_pt3 | contig 14761 bp, 17 predicted proteins | sample 1489401 | NCBI WGS metagenome assembly LLBY01 (sample SAMN04092656, study PRJNA295927) | soil metagenome | biome: Soil prokaryotic community; feature: Bulk soil; isolation source: soil from tomato rhizosphere | host: tomato cultivar Hawaii 7996 | place: South Korea | collected 2011-11-01 | reverse complement strand
TGTTGGGTTTTCAGAATGTATCACCTCCGATACGATACTCGATAACTCGTCGTTAACATCAAAATCTCCTTCATTATAATAAGGCGTTTTTACTAAAAGCAAATTAACCACCGCTTTAAAATTATTTTTTATAGCTTTTAATGGAGTAAGCACACCTTCCTTTTTAATAATCGCAGATTTTACAGCCATCAAAATGGTTTCAATAGGCTTAAAAACATAACCTTCTGGAATTATTAAAGTTGGAATTATCGTTTGCTTAACAATTTTACCTGATGTTTTTCCTAAAAACAAGTCATCATCTTCTGAATAGATCCTTGGTTCAATCAAAATTAAATCAATATCTGCTGCTTTACAAACCAACTCTATAGTATCAATAAATTTTCCTTTAAGCGCTCTTACAACGACCTCAACATTTTTGGTGTCAACTTTAGAAACCAGATCGTTTAAATAATTAAGCGTATCTTCTTCTAAAATATGATCTATTTTTATCATAGTGCCTGCTTTGGTATAAACATTATATACTTGAACTACATAAAGTCTGGCTCCAAAAGCTTGAGCAAAATCTACAGCATATTGCAAATTGCTTAATGCATTTTGAGAAGCTCCAACAGGTACTAAAATATTTTTCATATGAAATATTTATTGTTTCTTAAAGGTCATATGGTATCGCTTTGTTTTTATTCGTGTTTGCGTTTCCAAATCATGGCGATTTCATGTTGTAATTAATTTAATGCAAAAGTAATTAATTAAATGAATTATAAAACTCTTCGCAAAGATATACGAAATTAAATTATAATTTTTAATTACTATAGAGACTGTTTAAAATTTGTTTTTAACCGAAAATGAGATAAAATTTGTACAGATGAGGCACTTTTGCAAGACATAGCACCACCATGCATAAAAAAGTAACGAAATATGGATAAAATTTAGCCATTTCTTAGGAAATAGAAAAAGTCAAGATGAGTTCTATAAATATTTTTACATTTGCACATTAAATTCAACAGCTATGGATATTTTAAGTTTTATAAGTGGTAATGGTTTGTTTCTGGTTTTAGCCCTTGTTTTAATAATCGTTTATTTTGTAAACAAAAGAAAAGGCCGCTAATCAACGTGTTTTTAACCAACCCGTAATACTTAAGCGTTCGGTATTTACCGGTTTTACTTCGTGTTCAATAATTTGGCTTTCAAAAATGACAACACGCCCAGGAAATGGATAGATAATCTTTTCTATTTCGTTGCCATTTTCATTTAAATACAACACCAATTCGCCACCATTTTCTGGCAACCATCCGTCTTCATTTAAGTAACAAACAAACGATAATTTGCGTCTGTCATCATTTTGAAAGGTATCAATATGTCTTTTATAATAAGTGTTTTTGGGGTAAATGGCATAATGAAACTCTTTGTGCAAAATGCCCAAAAAACAGGTTTTATTTAAATAACCAACCAAATCGTTTATTTTATTAAAAAACAACTTTTCGGCAGCATCGGCTCTAGTTTCATCCATCCACAAAATAACATCTCCTCTTATAGACTTCACAATCGTTTCATTCAATCTATTACCAATAGCAGCTTTTTTAAAATTGTCCTCTTCATATTTTTCTTGAATAGATTGCCTTAAAACCGCGACTTCTTCATCTGTAAAAAAACTTTCAACAATGCTAAATTGTTGCTTTCCGATATCAGAAATTATCTGTTCATAAAGCGGATTTTCAACAAAATCAATGGCTTCAAAAAGGTGATTCATAAACACTTATAAAAAAACTTACTGCTCTCATTGAACAAAAGCGCACAAATGTAATCTAAAAACAAATTGCTTTTACAAAACTCCTATCTTTGTATTTTAAATTTATCCCTAATGAGTTTTATTCGCATCACAAAACAATTTTCTTTTGAAACCGGTCATGCCCTTTATGGGTACGACGGTAAGTGTAAAAACGTTCACGGACACAGCTACAAACTATCTGTTACCGTTATTGGAAAACCTATTTCCGACACCAAAAACGTGAAATATGGTATGGTTATAGATTTTGGCGATTTAAAGAAAATAGTAAAAGAAGAGATTGTAAATGTGTTTGACCATGCCACCGTTTTCAATAAAAACACACCACACGTGGAGCTCGCAAAAGAACTTGAAGATAGGGGTCACAATGTGTTGCTTGTCGATTATCAACCAACCAGCGAAATGATGGTGATAGATTTTGCAAAAAAAATAAAACGCCGTTTACCAGAAAACATCGATTTACATTCGTTAAAACTTCAGGAAACCGATAGTTCTTTTGCCGAATGGTTTGCTTATGATAATATTTAGGGCGTTACCTTTCAGGTCGGGCTTTCGCAAGTCGCACTCTGCGAGGAGCTCCAACAATTGCTTCAAATACGGAGTATTCACGAATTCAAAAACATAAAATAGAATTCATGAGTAATCCCTAACGCACCTGCCAGCTATGTCTAGTTCTAAAATAAATATCCGTCTGGTATTACCAAAAGCAGCACTAATCTTTATTATTTTTACCCTCCGATAATAAGATTCCTGCCTTCGCAGGAATTATTTATATTTACCACATGAATATTCCACAAGGAAAAAAAATATATTTTGCTTCCGATAACCACCTCGGAGCGCCAACCCCAGAAGCTTCCCGCCCCCGCGAAAAGAAGTTTGTTGCCTGGTTAGAGAGCATTAAACATGATGCTGCTGCTATATTTTTAGTAGGCGATTTATTCGACTTTTGGTTTGAATACAAAACAGTCGTTCCAAAAGGCTTTACCAGAACGCTTGGTAAACTTGCCGAAATTACGGATTCTGGAATTCCAGTTTACTTTTTTGTTGGCAACCACGATTTATGGATGAATGGTTATTTTAAAGACGAACTAAATATACCTGTTTACCACGAACCCAAAGAATTTACCTTTAACAACAAAACGTTTTTTATTGGCCATGGTGATGGTTTAGGTCCTCACGACAAAGGTTACAAACGCATGAAAAAGGTATTTACCAATCCGTTTTTTAAATGGGTTTTTAGATGGGTACACCCCGATATTGGCGTTAAAATTGCACAATATCTATCGGTGAAAAATAGATTAATTTCGGGTGATGATGATGCTAAATTTTTAGGTGAAGACAATGAATGGTTGGTGCAATACTCCAAAGAAAAACTAAACGAAAAGCATTATGATTATTTTGTTTTTGGTCACCGCCATTTACCTTTAGACATTCAACTTAATGACCATTCTAAATACATCAATCTAGGTGATTGGATTAATTATTACACCTATGGTGTTTTTGATGGTGAGCGTTTTGAGTTAAAAGAGTTTTAAAATACTGTTACAGACCTCACAGGTTTTAAAAACCTGTGAGGTCTGTTTTAACTTCAATCTTTATTATGCTCCTCCAAATCCTTTGTTAAATCCAATTTCCTAAACGAAGGCGATACAATACCTGTGGTAACAACGGTAATTAAAGTCATCGTACCTCCAAAAACCACAGCAGTTACCGTACCCATAAGTTTGGCTGTTACACCACTTTCGAAAGCTCCCAATTCGTTTGAAGATCCAACAAACATAGAGTTTACTGATGATACACGTCCACGCATATGGTCCGGTGTTTTTAATTGTAAAATGGTTTGTCGTACCACCATGGAAACCCCATCGGTTACACCACTAAAAAATAATGCTGCTACTGAAACCCAAAATATAGAAGACAGTCCAAACACAATAATACAAACTCCAAAACCAAAAATAGCGGCTAACAATTTCATGCCCGCATTTTTACTAATAGGAAGGTAAGCCGTAATTAGCATGGTTATGAATGCCCCAACTGCAGGCGCAGCACGCAACACACCAAAACCTTCGCTACCAACTTTCAATATATCCTGTGCAAATATAGGTAAGAGTGCAATGGCACCACCAAATAACACCGCCACCATATCTAAAGTCATAGCGCCCAAAATGGCTTTTGTTTTAAATACAAACCGTACCCCTTCTTTTAAACTTTCAATAACAGGCTCACCTATTTTAGGGTTTAAAATAGGTTTTCTTTTTATCTGTAATAAAATAATAAATGATAAAACTATCAACCCAAAAATGATGCAAAGTGACCAATGCACACCAATCCAACTAATAAAAAAACCTCCAAACGCTGGTCCTAAAACCGATGCCATTTGCCATGTAGAACTATTCCAAGTGGCAGCATTAGGATATACTTTTTTAGGCACTATTAAAGCCACTAATGAGAATATGGTGGGACCAAAAAACGAACGCAAAAACCCTCCAAAAAACACCAAAGCATAAATACCATACAGTACGGATTTAGTTTCCCAACTGCCTGTAACCGCATCCCATGTGAGTAAAAACAGGCCAAAACTAATTATAGAAAAAGCCGCTATGCAAAGCGCTAACAGATTTCGTTTTTCTTTCTGGTCTACAATATGGCCTGCAAACAGAGCCATGGTAAATGCTGGAATTATTTCCATTAGACCAATAATACCCAACGATAACGGATCTTTAGTTAAACTATACACTTCCCATTCTATGACGATAAATTGCATAGACCAGCCAAAAACAAGCACAAAACGCACTAATAAAAAGATGTTGAATTCCTTAAAGCGAAGTGCTGCATAAGGATCTGTTTTAGCCATACTTTATTATTTGATGTCTCTTAATTTGAGTTGCAAAGACACATTTCCCTGCCATTCGTTTTCATCGACAGAATAAACGGCTTTAAATATTCTTTTATTTGAAATTAAATCGAATTTATCGCCCATTCCAAAACCTATAGCTACCAGACTTTTAGATTGTGGTTGGGCAACGGTTATTCTTAAATGGGTTTTGTCTTCACCTACACATTTTCCGTAACCAGTATCAACCAAATTGTCGGTCATAAAAACAGGAGTCATATTATTAGGACCAAAAGGTGCAAACTGTTTTAAAATCCTGTAAAATTTTGGAGTGATGTTTTCCAAATCAATCTTAGCATCAATTTTAATTTCGGGCGTTAAAAGATTTCTGTCGATGGTTTTTGAAACGACATCTTCAAAAGCTTGTTTAAAGGCTTCGTAATTCTCTTCCAAAAGTGTTAAGCCCGCAGCATATTTATGACCACCAAATTGTTCAATATGTTCGCTACACGCTTCTAAAGCGTTATAAATATCAAAATCACGCACCGAACGTGCCGAAGCAGCTAGTCTATCGCCACTTTTTGTAAACACCAATGTGGGTCTGTAATAGGTTTCGGTTAATCTAGAAGCCACAATACCAATAACGCCTTTATGCCAATCTTTATGGTAAACAACAGTAGTAATTCGGTTTTGCTCATCTTGCTCTTCAATTTGTTTAAGAGCTTCTTCGGTAATTTGTTTGTCTTTTTCACGCCTATCGAGATTATAATTGTTAATTTCTGAAGCGTATTTAGCTGCCAATTCACCATCTTCCTCTGTTAAAAGTCTTACCGCAAAATTACCGTGTTCCATACGCCCTGCAGCATTAATTCGAGGTGCTATAATAAAAACTACATCGGTAATCGTTAATTCTGTTTTGTCAACTTGATTTAAAATAGCTTTTATTCCTGGCCTTGGATTGGTATTAATTACCTGTAACCCGAAATATGCTAACACTCTATTTTCACCATCGATAGGCACTATATCTGCGCCAATAGCGGTTGCTACCAAATCTAGATACCCCATTAAATCCTCGGGGGTCAAACCGTCTTTTTGGGCCAAGGCTTGAATTAATTTAAAACCCACCCCGCATCCACATAATTCTTTATAAGGATACGTGCAATCTTCTCTTTTGGGATCTAAAACCGCTGTTGCTTGTGGTATGGTATCGGCAGGTCTGTGATGGTCGCAAATAATGAAATCAATTCCTAATTCTTTAGCGTAAGCGACTTTATCGACCGATTTTATACCACAATCTAAGGCAATGATGAGCGTGAAATTATTTTCTAAAGCGAAATTGATTCCTTTATATGAAATACCGTATCCTTCATCATATCTATTGGGAATATAGGTATAAACCAAGCTGTGTTTAGACTTTAAATAGGATGCCATTAATGCCACCGAGGTTGTCCCATCAACATCGTAATCACCATAAACCAGAATATTTTCTTGGTTAGCCATGGCTTCTTCAATTCTGGCTACGGCTTTATCCATATCTTTCATTAAATATGGATCGTGCAAATCGTCTAAACTTGGTCTAAAAAAAGTTTTGGCATCTTCATACGTTTCAATACCGCGCTGTATTAATAATGTAGCCACCACTTCATCTACTTGAAGTGCTTTTTGCAAAGCTTCAATTTTTTTAGATTCGGGTTTGGGTTTTATTGTCCAACGCATCTATTTGGTTGAAAGTTTAAGGTTGATTTAGAACTTTATTTATTATTTATTATGAAAATGGGTTTCTATGGTTAATTCTGAAAACTGTCGAAACATTTCCATAACACCACAATATTTTTCAACCGATAAATCGACTGCTCTTTGAAGTTTCTTTTCACTTAGATTTCCACCATAAAAATGAAAATGCATAGTTACTTTATCATAATATTTCGGATCTTCTTCAGTAAGATTTGCTTCTATATCTATTTTAAAATCAGCCACATTCAATTTCATCTTTTTAATAAGCAACGCCACATCCAGGCCTGAACAACCTGCTAAAGCCGATAACATTAATGCCTTTGGGCGATATCCTTCTCCATTTCCACCATTTTCTGGTCCTGCGTCTATAAACAAATTATGTCCCGATGGATTGGTGCTTTCAAACTTCATGTTTCCCAACCAAGTTGTTGTAATAAGGTTTGTCATTTTTATTAAGTTTTATTTGATACCATTTAAGATGGTATTCCCTATTTAGATGGTAAAAATACATATTAATTTTCCAAAACAAACATTTGGGTTTATTTGTTGTCTAATTCTACAAAAAACTTAACTTATAAAAAATGTACTACTAAAATCTTTATTTTTATTTAAATGACATTCTCTTAACAAATTAACTATTGATATTCCGTTAGTTGGTTTAAGCTCAACTGATGATTTTACATATTAGGGTAACCACCTTTGAAAAGCTAAAACTGATGAATGCTTGATATTCGAAGGTTTTGATATGAATTTAAGTTTATCATATATGCAGAACATAGGTTATTAAGCTTTTAAATTAAGGCAACACCTGTTCCATTTAAATCACTGTATTGCGTAACGCCGTGATTAAGTGTAATGCCTGTGGCGATATCGTTTTCTATAAGCAACACCCCATCCATATCTACATAATCTAAAAGCGGTAATAAATGGGCAATTGCCGAAATACCCACCGAAGATTCCGTCATGCAGCCCACCATGGTTTTCATGTGCAATTCTTTGGCATGAACCAACATACGACGTGCAGGTGTTAAACCGCCACATTTTACCAATTTAACGTTTATTCCATGAAAATGGTTGTAGCACTTGGCAACATCGGCTTCTACTTGGCAGCTTTCATCCGCAATTATAGGCAACACCGATTTTTGATACACTTCTTTATGTCCGTCCCAATCATCGGCTTTTAAGGGTTGCTCTAAAAATTCAACCCCTAGTTCCCTCAAAGCTTGGGCATTTTTAATGGTTTCATCAACGTGCCATCCGCCATTAGCATCAATTCTAAAAATAGCATGGGTATGTTTACGTAATTCCGTAACTATTTTAATATCGTCTTTGGTGCCTAATTTTATTTTATAAATAGGCCATGGCAACTCGTTCATTTTTGAAACCATTTTTTCAATAGAATCTATGCCGATGGTGTAGTTTGTTAACGGATTGTTCGAAATATCATAACCCCAAAGCTCATAAAGTTTTTTGCCTTTTTGTTTGGCATACCAATCGTTATAAGCTTGGTCTAGAGCGCACAAAGCAAACATATTTTGCTTTAAATGGGGATGCATGTGTTTCCAGAATTCTTCGGGAGTGGTGTGGTTTGCCGTTTCAATTATAGATTTTAAGCTTGTTAAATCGTTCTTCATTTTTTCAACAGTCATATTATAATAAGGGTTTGAGGTAGCTTCGCCAAACCCAGAAAAACCGCCCTCTTTTAATTCAACAATTAATGTGGGTTGCTCATTATAAGATTGCCTGGAAATTGAAAATGTATGTTTTAATTTTAAGTTGAACGATCTGATTATTAACTCCATAAAACCCTTTGTATATTTATTGAAAGTTACTAAAATTATAGTATTGGGTGTGGACTGTTATTTGTTTTTTTTCGCCACTAATTCACGAATGGATTTTAAGCTATATTAATTAATGAAAAAGTAAATGATGTTATTAAATTTATTATATAAAATAATTAAATCAATTCCTGAACCCTACTTCTCAACTCCGGCAGCACCTCAATCTCAAACCAAGGATTCTTCGTGAGCCAAAACCTATTTCGCGGTGAGGGATGTGGCAATGGTAAATACTTAGGTAAATATGCTTTAAAATTAGCAACCGTTTCGGTTAATGTATTCTTTGCTTTATTTTTCAAATAATAGTTTTGTGCATACATCCCAATTAAAAGAATCAACTCTACATTAGGTAAGTGTTCCAACAAGGGTTTATGCCATTGTTGTGCACATTCAGGTCGTGGTGGTAAATCACCCGATTTTCCTTTTCCGGGATAACAAAATCCCATGGGCATGATGGCTATTTTGGTTTCGTCGTAAAAAACAGCATCAGTTACTCCCAACCAGTTTCTTAATTGCTTCCCACTAGCGTCATCCCAAGGAATGCCTGTTTTATGAACTTTTGTTCCCGGTGCTTGCCCAATAATCACAATTTTAACTTTGGGGTGGGCCGATACAATGGGGCGCGGCCCTGAAGGCAGATGTTTTTCGCAGATGGTACATTGTCTTATATTTGATAACAAGTCTTGCATCTGAAACAAAAAGCTATTTAAGTTTTAGAGGTTCTCCGTCAAAAGCCAAACCTTCAAAACCCGTTTTCATAAAATTTCGAATGTTTTGATGCCCTGTACCATTTGGGTCGTTTAACACATCCTCAAAATAGAACTTTCCAAAACAAGCCAATGTTTCATCTTGTGTAAAACCTTGTAATTTGGCGAAGGCAAATAATTTACAAGACCCCGAATTTTCACCTGCATTATTTTGTAAAGGACCATTTTTAAAAGCAGTTGGTGTAAAATTGTAGTTTGATTCTATTACAGCCATGGTTTCTGAAAACTCGATGTTGTTTGGCGTGGTTTTTATTTTTTGTTTAAATGTTTCTAAACTCATTTTTACTAAATATTTTTAAAACTTGATGCATCTGATAAAACAGTGCTTATTAACCTAAATATCTTTTTAAAACAATTCGTTCTGCATAACCTTCTTTCCACATCTCTACTTTATAAGAGTCTTTTGTGTTTTCGCTGTAAGCAGATTCTAAGTTTATTGAATAAACACGAACTCTATATTCCCCATTTTCGATTTTAGTTTCCATTTCGATTTCGGAAGATGGACAATCAATTACTTGTAAAACTCCAGATTTGATTTCTATACTTGCTTCTACAACATGGTCAAAACTACTAAAATCATTAGTTAGACTTTTTGAATTTAAAATTTCTAATAGACATTTTACTTTTCCTTCATCATTAGCTATTGAAATACCTAAAATATTTTTTTCAACCGCAAGCTTATCCGCAAAAGCTTGATCTGTCCAAAAATTTTCTGAACCAGTACTTCCCGTTGGGGTTTTGTCACTTATATAAAACTGCCCGTAATCAGTTGTGAAATTTAAATGGAATTTCATTACAATACTATTTCGGCTATTTCTTAGACTAATTATTTTTTTCCACCAACCACAATAACTATTTCGCCTTTTGGTGGTTTATTGGTGTAATGATCTAATACCTCTTTTGCAGTACCACGGATGGTTTCTTCATATAATTTTGTAAGTTCTCTAGATACCGATACCTCTCTGTCTTCGCCAAAATACTCGCAAAAATTAGCGAGGGTTTTTAGTAATTTATGCGGACTTTCATAAAAAATGATGGTTCGGGTTTCTTCAGCAAGTAACAACAAGCGTGTTTGTCGCCCTTTTTTAACGGGCAAAAATCCTTCGAACACAAACTTGTCGTTTGGTAAGCCCGAATTTACCAAAGCTGGCACAAAGGCGGTGGCTCCAGGTAAACAATCGACTTCAATATTATTTTCTATACAAGCACGGGTCAGTAAAAATCCGGGGTCGGAAATAGCCGGTGTTCCCGCATCGCTAATGAGCGCTACAGTGGTGCCGCTTTTTAATTTTTGAATTAAGTTTTCAACCGTTTTATGCTCGTTGTGCATGTGGTGCGACTGCATGTGGGTTGAAATTTCAAAATGTTTTAATAGTTTCCCCGATGTGCGTGTGTCTTCGGCAAGAATTAAATCGACTTCTTTTAAAACTTCAACAGCTCTAAAAGTCATGTCTTTTAAATTTCCAATGGGTGTTGGTACAATATAAAGTTTGCTCACTAATTAAATCGGTTTTCTAAAATTTGGAAAAAACGCTCTTCAACTTCTTCTTTGCTCACCCAATTGTTGTAATCTGGTTTTACAATGTCTATAAGAAACTGTTTGGCATTACTAAACGATTCAAAAGTGTTAAGTTGGGAAATAACACGCTCATAATCTTCACTTTTACCTTCAAATAAATGTTTAATAAAAGCTATTTTATCGTTAAGTCCTATGTTTAATCCTCCTCTTTTTAATTTATCGTTTAATGATTTTTTTTCGTTTGGAATACCATTTGGAATACCATGCTGTATTTTAGAAATAGGATCGAAAACTGGCATGTCTTTAAAACTAGACATTAAATCGTCTAAGTCATTTTTCTGGCTTTTCTGTTTCGGAATGGCTTCTTCTAAAATTACTTCAATATCTTCGGGTTCATTTGGCATATGTGCCACCATGCCTTTAATGGTTTCAATGCCAGGCTCCATAATATGGTCATCTTCAACCTCATCCAGATTAATATAAATTTTATCTTCTACTTCAATGGCATCACTTATTTTGTTGTTAAAAGCACCATCTAACATATCGAAAAAAGAGGTGTCACTTCCTATAGTTGGTATATCACCTTCAAATTTTTCATGGGCAAATTTTAATACCGATAACTTTTCAAAAAGTTCCGATACTTCAGCATGCATTTTAACAACGTCTTCTTTTCCTTTTAACTTAAGGATTCTGTGTGCAATACTTATCAATTCCGACTCTAACTTCTTCTTCATTGTTATAAATTTTAAATTATTGCTATTTAGGCTTTTGTTTTTTAATAAATTTACGCCACCTTTATACAAACGAATAATCGTTTTATTTTAGTGTTAAAATTACAAAATGTTTCTTGAAAATACAGTAAATCATAAAGAACAATTTGGATGGATTGAAGTTATCTGTGGCTCAATGTTTTCAGGAAAAACCGAAGAACTAATCCGAAGGCTTAAACGCGCGCAATTTGCCCGACAAAAAGTAGAGATTTTTAAACCTACCATTGATGTGCGTTACAACGAAGATATGGTAGTGTCGCACGATGCCAACCAAATTCGTTCTACCCCCGTTCCTGCAGCGGCTAATATCCCTATTTTGGCCGATGGCTGTGATGTCGTTGGCATTGACGAAGCCCAGTTTTTTGATGACGAAATTGTACGTGTTTGCAATGATTTGGCCAACAAAGGTGTTCGAGTTATTGTAGCTGGACTTGATATGGACTTTAAAGGCAATCCCTTCGGCCCCATGCCCAATTTAATGGCAACTGCCGAATATGTTACCAAAGTCCACGCTGTTTGTACCAGAACAGGCAATTTAGCGCAATACAGTTACCGAAAAGGGAAAAATGATAATTTGGTGTTATTAGGTGAAGTTGACGAATACGAACCTTTAAGCAGAGCCGCTTATTACAAAGCCATGACACGCGATAAAGTTAGAAACATGAAGGTGAATGATGCCGAAGAACTGACTCCAAAAACCCAAAACCCGGATGCCTAAAGCGCAAGAAACCGTACTTGAAATCGATTTAAAAGCTTTAAAACATAATTTTGAACACTTAAAATCGAGAATAAACAACCATACCAAATTTATGGCGGTGGTTAAAGCGTTTGCTTATGGAAGTGACGCTTGCGAAATTGCCAACTATTTACAAGATCTACCTGTAGATTATTTTGCCGTGGCTTTTGTACATGAAGGTGTAACGCTTAGAAATGCTGGTATTACCAAACCTATTTTAGTATTACACCCACAGGCGGTAAATTTTAATGCTTTAATAGAAAACCGTTTAGAGCCCAATTTATATAACACCAAAATTTTAAACGAGTTTATTTCTATCGCTTCTGCGGAAAAACAACATGACTATCCTATTCACATAAAGTTCAATACCGGTTTAAACCGATTGGGGTTTTCTGAAAATGACGTAGATTATATTGTTTCAAAAGTAAATGAAACTTCAGCAGTAAAAATAAAATCCATTTTTTCACATTTAGCAGCTAGCGAAGACTTAAACGAAAGGGATTTCACCATAAATCAAATAGAAACATTTAAAAATATAGCAAAAACGCTTATTAATGCTATTGGCTACAAACCATTGCTTCATATTTGTAATACTTCTGGCATTTTAAATTATCCAGAAGGCCATTTTGATATGGTTAGAAGTGGTATTGGAATGTATGGCTTTGGAAATTCGGAAAAAGAAAACAAAAATTTTAAACCTATTGGTACTTTAAAAACGATTATTTCCCAAATCCATGCTATTGAAAAAGGCGCATCTATAGGCTATAATCGTACTTTTAAAACCGACAGATTTTTAAGATCGGCAACGCTGCCTATTGGACACGCTGATGGCATTGGCAGACAATACGGTAAAGGTAAAGGATATGTAATAATCAATCATCAAAAGGCTTATATTCTAGGAAATGTATGCATGGATATGATCATGGTTGATGTAACAAACATTGATTGCAAAGAAGGCGACGAGGTGATCGTTTTTGGTCCCAATACTACCGCCGAAAATTTAGCCGAAACTGCTGGGACTATTTCATACGAACTTATAACAGCTATTTCGCAAAGAGTAAAACGGGTTTTCTTGAAATAAAAAATATAAAATTATCATTCTTTTATTTATTTTAGTGATTTACTAACCAATAAACTTATAATTTATGTTAAAAGAGTTTAAAGATTTTGCAATGAAAGGCAACCTTGTAGACATTGCGGTTGCTTTTGTAATGGGTGCTGCCTTTAATAAAGTTGTCACTTCATTTACTGCTGGAATTGTATCACCATTAATTGGGTTGATTTTTAATTCTGACTTTAACGATTTAAAATATGTTATTACACCAGGAGTTGCCGATGAAGCGGGTACTGTAACTGGTGAAATTGCTGTACTTTATGGAAGTTTCCTAACAAGTTTAATTGACTTTATCATTGTTGCATTCGTTATGTTTATGATTATAAAAGCGATTAGTAAAATGAAGAAAAAAGAAGAGGAAGCTCCAGCACCACCAGCAGGACCAACACAAGAAGAATTGCTTATTCAAATCAGAGATTTGCTTAAAAAATAACAAAGTGTTAAATATATAACAACGTGTTATTTGTTGTTAAAAAGCTCTCGTTTTTAGAAAACAAGGGCTTTTTTTTGATCCTAAAATATAATTATTACTTAGTTTTGCCTCGTAAATTTTATTGAATCTTTAAATCAAATTAAAATGAAAGTAGCTGTAGTTGGCGCCACTGGAATGGTTGGTGAAGTGATGCTAAAAGTTCTTGCTGAACGCAATTTCCCAATAACTGAATTGCTTTTGGTAGCATCTGAACGTTCTGTTGGAAAAAAATTAACATATAAAAATAAAGAATACACCGTCATTGGTTTAGCCGATGCTGTGGCTGCAAAACCGCAAATCGCTATTTTTTCGGCAGGAGGGGACACATCGTTGGAATGGGCACCTAAGTTTGCTGAAGTTGGTACCACTGTAATTGATAACTCTTCGGCTTGGAGAATGGACCCTACTAAAAAATTGGTAGTCCCAGAAATCAATGCACACGAGCTAACTAAAGACGATAAAATTATAGCAAATCCTAACTGCTCGACCATTCAAATGGTGTTAGCATTATCGCAACTTCATAAAAAATATAAAATGAAACGCGTGGTGGTTTCAACTTACCAATCGGTTTCAGGAACTGGTGTTAAAGCGGTTAAGCAATTAGAAAACGAAATGGCAGGTATTGAAGGTGATATGGCTTATCCTTACCCAATTAACAGAAACGTACTGCCTCACTGTGATACATTTTTAGAAAATGGCTATACTAAAGAAGAAATGAAATTGGCCAGAGAGCCTCAAAAAATATTTAATGACAAAACATTTTCTGTAACAGCTACCGCAGTGCGTGTTCCTACTGCTGGAGGGCATTCAGAATCTGTAAACGTGCAGTTTGAAAACGATTTTGATTTAGCTGATGTTAGACAAATAATCAGCAATACTCCTGGTGTTGTTTTACAAGATAATACAGCAACCAATACCTATCCTATGCCCATATTAGCGCATGATAAAGATGAGGTATTTGTGGGGCGTTTACGTAGAGACGAATCCCAACCAAACACACTAAATATGTGGATTGTTGCCGATAACTTACGTAAAGGGGCTGCTACCAATGCCATTCAAATTGGAGAGTATTTAATAGCAAACAACTTAGTATAATTTTCAATAGGTTCTATATATTATTGAGGCTAAAAAGTATAGTTCTATGTCAGACTGAGCTTGTCGAAGGCCTTTATTGCCACTTCTTTCGATAGCTTCG